>JAABUY010000437.1_pt1 | contig 73735 bp, 128 predicted proteins | sample 5560271 | NCBI WGS metagenome assembly JAABUY01 (sample SAMN10711886, study PRJNA513374) | rock metagenome | isolation source: Antarctica rocks | place: Antarctica: Victoria Land, University Valley | reverse complement strand
TCGTTTCGTAGTACAATGAACAAGGTTGCACCCCGTTTCAGAGTACAATGCCGGAGATAAGCACTGGTTGCTTATTGTCGGCGATGTTCGTCGATGTTATCCGAGCTTCAATTCACGATCGTGACAAAATCCGGCAGCTCCTCGTGAAAAACACAAGGCCCGTGTCACTGTTACCCCGAACTGCTTTGTGCGTAAGCGCCTTAAAAGAGTGAAGGCAGAAGGACGAGTGGCGGTCACTTCAAATCCGACCGACAATTTAATTGCAAAACGCCAACATTGCTCAATGATGCTTTCAATGCAACTGCGAATTTATTGTGACAACTGCCGATCCATTTTCCATCATAGACTCTGGCGCCCCTCATCACATGGAGCCGATAAAACCCTCTTGACAGGTCTACATGGATTACCACAAAGTTGTTGTGATCGGGGATGGAAGTCAACTGCAACTTGGGCACGCTCGAGTTGGACGTCCCGTTTGTTCCCAGTATGGACCGCAACCTCATTTCGGTTAGTAGCAACCCACACACCACTGAGTGGGAGCTCGACAAGTACGGTGCGACCCTCCAGAATCAAGAGCGACAAACCTTTTACAAAACGGTCTTTACTCTGTCAAGGAAAGCCAAATCGCCTTCGCCCTCACATGATTGAAACCACCGTCTGGGCCATCTGAGTGTCAAGGATGTGTGATTAAGCAGAGCAGGACAGGTTGAAGGAGTCAAATATCGGGAAAAGACGTAAACAATTTTGTCTGCAAATCTTGCATTCTTGGCAAAAGCAAACGCTCGCCTGCACCACCACTGGAAGATCCTGCTCAACAACCGCTTGCGATCGTGCATATTGACCTCTGGGGACCAGCACAACATCTTTGATCGGCGGTGCGAGTGCTTCCTCACCTGCTATGACAATTGCACAAGGAAGATACATGTGTCCTTCAAAAAGGAGAAATCCCATGCATTCTCTGCAATGAGAACTTACATCGCAAAAGTCGACAACTTTCGTGCAAAATCAAATCAATACGTTTGGATAGTGTCACGATGCTACGTCGACCAGCAAATAGGCCCGACGCTCAGCTCCTAGAATCGGCGACGGTCGTCTGAGCTTCGGCAAAGTTGGGCTACCGTGGTCGAACTTGGCTGGAATAACTCGAGGACACGCGTGGGTGTAGCCGAGTTAAGTGCCGGTCGAGTAGCGTGGGCTAGAGATGCAGAGGCCATGAGTAGCTAGGTAACTATAGTGACTTTTTATTTTAATCTCGAATCGCTGGTTCTCCCCGACTCTCAAGTCCATCCCTTTCATACACCGTCTTCCAGGCCTATCTTCGACGAGGTTCGGCGAGGTTCGGCGAGGTTCGGCGATGTTATCCGATGTTCAGCGATGTTATCCGAGCTTCAATTCACGATCGTGACAGATAGCGGCGGTGAATTCAAACTCGACATGAAATACATACAAGCAGCGATCCCAAACTGGAGTGGTGATCTAGACACCCGGCACTCTACAATCGGCGATGGCGGAACGGTTGCTTGGAAGAGCCGACGCCAGCCAACTGTTGCCCCTGTGTACTACCGAGGCAAAGTACGTGGCATCCGCAGATTGACACCGTCATGGACCACGTCACACCACAAATCGAGTAAATAGTCGAGCTCCCAGAAGGACGAGCGATTCGGAGATCAGCGGCAAAGGAGTCTTGTCTTTAATGGTAATGACGTTCAGTCGTCGATAGTCGATGCACCATCGAATAGATCCGTCCCTTTTGCTTGCACTCGTCAAGTTTGCCCCGTAAGGTGACTTGCTTCGACGAATAAATCCCTTCCGGAGCATGTCGTCGACCCAGACCTTTTGGGAGGCAAGCTTTGGGGGCAGTGCGAACTCGTTCGGCGGGTGGTCGAGATCCGGGAAAAACCTCAATCGAGTGGTTGAACTCTTAGATATGACTGGCTGAACGGTGGCAAGGGCGTAAGGAGATGGCCGAGGGTAGGCGAGATGAGGTTGACCGCAGCCCCGGTATTCACAAAGGCTTTGAAACGGCAAGAGGAAGCGGTGGCGTCGACTATTAAGAGGTCAGTGTATTGTTGGGCGTTGAACGAGGCATGGGAGAGGACATTTGGGGGTAAGGTCGGGTTTGGGCGAGTTCGGCGAGTTCGGCGAGTTTGGCGCGTGGGGAGCGGGGTCAACAAAAGCATGGACGAGTAGGGGGCGGCACGAGCGGATGGGAGTGTTCAGATGCGATCTCGGCGGGGCACGCAGGATTCAGACTGCATTTGTTTACTGAAGAATATCAGCCGGAGTTCCGGCAACAGCAACAGTCAAGAGGTCACGTGGTCCACACCACAAATCGCCAGATTCGCCGAGATGCCGCCGACTCGCTCAACTCGGTGACGCATCTTACTTATTACTTGAGGGAGACGCCTGCATTGCTTTGAGTACTTTGCGATTCTTTCACCGATAATTCAGAATGTAGTAAGACGGAGACTGGCACTGAGGGCGAAGGGTGGCAAACGAAACGGGTAGCGTTTCACCTGTGTACACACAATTGGACGATGTCAAGCTTTGCGCCATACGCGCACAAACCACACACATCCTAATATGATGTGTGTTGGGGTGTGCGCCAGATATTTGAGGGGGAGTAGAGCGAGGGGGGTTGAATCGTGCGCGTAGTCCTTTTTGAGGTGGGATGTTGGGCGGGGGAAGAATTCTGTGTACATCACAAAGTCAGTCGTAAAAATGGAAAATATGGTAGAAACGCTTTCTGGGGAGTAAACAAATCGCCCTTTTCGATTTGTATGGGCTCTCCGTATAGGTGCACAGAGTCGATTGCGTCCATATCTTGATCTGTTCTTCACATTGCAAATCCCTCTTTGAACCTTGCGGAATACGGTGGGCCGGGCTGAGTTGAGAAGCTTGGTCGTGAAGGCGGGGGATTAGGGGAAGACACACGAATCAAGTGAGGACTGTCATCACGTAGGTATCAACAAGTACGTATAAGGATGGGTGAAGCAAAATATCTCGAATGATCAACGATAACCATTGTTTGTCAAATCGAAGTCGTGGATCATCGTAAGTATGTGTCGAGTAGGATGTGTGGGTAAGTGCCTGAAGATCTTACGAGTTCGTGCCACTGTCTCATGATTTAGCAAGCAGAACGAGGAAGAATATCTCCTATGGTGACGACAATGAATTGCTTTCACAATGTCTGTGGCAAATTATGAGTCTCTTGCTGGCAGCCACGCCTGCTATAGATCACGCTTGAATGTACAAGATTGCAGACGCAAGAAGCATCTCGCTGCGAGATACACCGGCTGCTCATACATGCCCTGCGTCTAGCCAGATTTCCTGCTCAACTACAACACCTGGCGAATGGCCAACTCAATAGCGCATGACTTTGTTGGTAGAGGCATTCTGCGCTTTGTCACCCCACCCGGCAAATTGTCTATGCTCGTTCTCCCATAATGTCAGCGGAGTTGACCGCTGTGCACAGACTTCCTTTAGTGTGCGGCGGGCTGCTCAGAGAATCAGGGCTTCTGACCAAACTGGACTTGGGGTCCTCACTCTTGACACTGCGTCCATACTTCTCCCCTTCCTCCCCCTCATGATCCCAGCTGTAGTCGTCAATACCTCTTGGTAGTCTGATGAACCATGTCTTCTTCTCCTGTCCGTCTTTGCCGTAGGCCAACGACATGGGTCTTCCCGGAGGCAATACAAGAATGTAAGCTGCCAATCGGTTCTCAGTCATGAAGCATAACGGCTTTCTAGGAGACGGACCGTGATCGTCGAGCTGCGCAAGGGCACCGTCAATAAGCTGCAATGACTACTCGGATGCGGAGACTTGCCTTGTATCCACCCTTCAGAGTGAAGTGGATACTTCGTGACCTCCCATTCTTTGGCGCGCGATGAAGAGCCGCCCGAAATTGCTCCTCTTGATGGACTCCAAACCTGGCATATGCAATATGGTAAGCAGAAGCTTGTGGTACAACCATGCCACATACGGATCGTCCTCGTCGTGCTCTCCCTCCTCTCGCCTTCGCTTCTTTCTCCGCTCTTGATTACTATCCGAATCATCGTCTGGTGTGGGATAGCCAATCTCATAGTAGCCGACGTCCCAGAGCACTGAAAGAGGACGTGAGACATCGGTCTGAAGCATCACAGCGATCTCACTAGTTCCACATCTCTCGCCAGAAGGCAACGCTACTTCAGTATCAGCCGCATGCTTGAATGCAATGAAGCAAAGATTGACTGACTCCGCCCGTCGGCACCTATATTGAGCACGCTAAAGCATGACCTGGATAAGAGCAGAAATACTCACCCTCGAAAGTCGTATAGCTGATTGGATGTAAGGAGGTCTGGACCGCCAAGCGATTGGCGTCACCGGTCTTGGACATGCCTGCATCCGCCATCAGGAGCGCTGCGAATGTCTCACTCGCCTAAGAGGCCTTTGGGCACTGCCCAACTCGCCGTTGCCCCGCCCAGCTGCATCCGAAGGTCATAGTGCAAGGCTAAGGTGTCATACGTCGTCAGTCAGTATTCTGATACACCAGACGTGACAATCATCTTACCCCGAGCCTGATGCCTCTGCACGCACCAGAAGTTGCGACGCCGAAGGGCTGGAAAGCGCTCGAGTTCCTGGATGCTGAAATTCCATGTTGGTATTGGGATCTTGCTACTGCCAGCTGTCAACGGTCCAGCTCGGTCTTCGAATGTAGGGCTGATCTCGGCGCCTGGTGATGGGAGCTCGGTAGAACGGCTTGATGAAGGTGGCTCAGACGGAAGGTGAGGTTGGCGACGTTCTTGGGGACGTTCTCGATTGAGAGCTGACAACTTGTGGAGTGACCACATCCAAGTCTTGCAGAAGGTTTGGGTGAGCGGATTCCTGAAACGAGTGTTCGGCTCCTGGGATGGCCTATTGACATTATTTCCGCCTGTTTGGTCAACGTAGCATGGCGATAGGATTGGATTGGGGAGAATAACGCGGTCTTGACTTGACTAGACTTCGCAATATTGATCAAGGATCGCTATGACAGCTGAATGGAGCATTCCGGATCCGAAATCAAAGACGGGATTTCAGCCGGATTTCGTACGTGTTTTTGTGGGTCGAGCAGTCAAACAGCTTCACCGAGTTTCACAGCTCCGACTCGGTCTCGATTTTCTCATGTCAGGACATCATCTTGCCTTCCGATTACCCCTCGGCTTTGCTCAGGTCTCCCTTTGTCGGAATTCTTGCCGTTTACTCTCGACCAATCACGCCTTGGACCGAGTCCCATCTCACTCAGACTTGCCTTTGATGCAGTCTACCACGTTGGACCGCTTCGTCTTGGAGACAGACTGTACCGATCAACGATCAGCCGCTCATGTGGCCACACGATTCCATTCGTCATCTCCCCCTTTTGTCACGGATTCGACGGCCTTCTTGAACCATCGGAGACGACGTTCAACAGGCGCCGGGCGAAGGAGGACTTACAGTGTCCTGTCAGGAGTTGTTTCTGGTATCAGCGAGCACGGAGGAGCCGATTTACCGGGCAGTGTACCAGAACTGACGGGGAATGGGCGATACATCAGGTTTGACGCCTTCAGACCCGTCGTCCGATCCGCTTAATGGTTCCCTAGGATCGTCGAGGTATCTCCGCGGGATGGTCTTCAGAGTCTGCCGCCACCTGCCGTGCCAACGAAGATCAAACGCGAACTCGTGGAGCGATTGTTGGCAGCAGGAGTCAGGAATGTAGAAGTGGGTAGCTTTGTCAGAGGTGATTGGGTCCCACAGGTGTGTCACAGCCTTTGCCCCCTCGTCCAAGCTAATTGATGGACGCAGATGGCGGATACCTCTACCCTCCTACCGCAGCTGCCTGTCGCTTCCACCTTCACTGGTCAACTGAGCGAACGCCCAGCTCGATCCGAATCACCGTTCTCTGGTCAAATGTCTGCCACAGGTCCGCTCGCCATGCTTCCATCCGGCGCCGAAGTCGTGCATTATCCAGTGCTCGTGCCAAACATGCGCGGACTAGAGAATCTGCTCAAGCTGGAAGCACAGTGGCGCTCGCAGGGTGGTCAGCATCGTCTGACGGACGAGATTGCCGTATTTGTCTCAGCTACCGAAGTATGGGTGCCATATACGTAAAACTCAGCTAAAGCTCTTTAGGCATTTTCGCAAGCCAACAATCATGCCTCGGTCGAGAGAGTTCTTTCCGCACTACCAGCCGTCATCGAGAAAGCCAGGGCGGAAGGATACCGAGTCAGGGGATACGTCTCCTGTGTCATCACATGCCCGTATTCCGGCCCGACATCCCCGGAGCAAGTCCTCGCGGTGACAGCAAGGCTGCTCCATTACGGCTGCTATGAGGTGTCTCTCGGCGACACTACCGGGGAGGGCAACCCGGAAGTTTGGAGTACATTATGGGCCGCAGCCGAGAAGAAGCAACTACCTATGTCTCGGATCGCTGTACGCAAAATTGTGATCCCCGAGAGCGAGGCTAACGTGATCTCGCCCTTCATAGGCGCATGTCAGTACAAACACTTATGCTTGACCTTACTGACCATATCAAGTGCCATGACACCTTCTCGATGGCGATGTCCTCCATCCTGGCTCTCCTTCCTCGAGGCCTGCAAACTGTAGACTCCTCACTCGCAGGTCTTGGTGGATGCCCTTACTCGCCGGGCGCTACCGGGAACGTGCCGACGGAGGATGTCGTGTATGCTTTGCATAAATTGGGGTACGAGACTGGGATCGACCTGGACAAGCTAGTAGAAGCGGGGAACTGGCTGAGCGAGACGCTCGGGGTCAGAAACGAGAGTCGCGTTGGGCGAGCCATCTGGGCTAGGCGGAGAGCGCGGGAAAAGAAGGCAATGGAGGGCTGAGTTTGGGATTGCGCATCAAGACATTCAAGCATTGATACTGGGCTATGTAGATGATGTTGTAGATCAATATAGCATTCAGGTTTGGCCGTCGACCTTCCGCTTTGCTATTCCTCTCAGTCGGACATACATGATTTCCCATCCGTATGTTGAAGATTCCTGAAGCGCTCCAATCCCTTCGTCTGGCTTCATACCCATTCCGGGATTGTCGAGAGACCAATAGGCATCTGGTCGGCACAGCTCCTCGACCTCACTCAATGATACCTCGGTATCCTCATCGCCAAAGGAAGCGAAGAAAGTGCCTCGTACAAAGGTATTGAGCCAACCGCGGAGATCCGAGGGTAGCGGAGTTGGACGAGGCACGAGCTTGATGTCGCCTGGTATCATACCGTGCAGACGAAGGAGCTGCGGTCGGTCAGGCCCTTCCACGGCCTTCAGACTCACAGACTCATACTGGCCCACGGTCGGAAAGTACCACGGGTCCAGAGGGATCGGGTCAACGCCACGTTTCCGAAGTACCTCGTGAACGGCGGACCGTACTCCAATGCTGAGAGAGATGCTTCTGTCAGTTCTGCTTCCCCGCTTACGAGCAAAAGTCTGGCACTGACGCGTTACCAAACCCTCCCATTTCGAAAGCCAGGCGCCCTCCAGGCTTCAACAACCATTCGACACTGTCGAGCACACCCCCAGGGTTCGCCTTGCACCAGTGAAAGGTCGCTGAGGAAAAGACGGCATCAAATGATCCTTTGAGTGAAGGGTGGAGAGATTTGTTTATCGCCTGGATATCGACCTGCGCATAGGTTATTCGCTTGGCGTCGGTCTTTTCCCGTGCTGTGAGCAGCTGGTTCGGGTTCAGCTCCGAGGGAGATTCAGATATGAGGGTTTTTGCTCACTCACCATACTCTCGCTCGAATCGACTCCCCATACCTCGCCTGCATCTCCGACCGCTTCTCTGATGATTTCGGTCAATTCCCCCGTCCCGCAACCTAGGTCGATTATCCTCTCTCCGGGCTTAGCTTCTAGTAGCTCGAAGATAGGCGCTGTATTCTTAGCAGAGTAGACAAAATCGGCATGCTTGTTATAATTATCGGGCGTATGGTTCGTCAGCGAATGATGATAGGCTTGGTCGGCCATCTCGGGAGACACGGGAATGAAAGCTGATGATTGATACCCACAGGTGAGAGTCTGAGCAATGTCACAATAAGGACGTTGTACTTTGAACTTCTTCGTTGCTTTGGCTTTGTCGGACGAGAAGCTTCGGGGGCGCCCGGTCGGCCGAAAACATTTCTATTGACGTGGATTTCCACCAACCAACCACCCTTTCGGTTGTGTTTCCTCCATTTTATTTCCAGGGGTGCTTGTCAACTCTCTTTGCCATGAACTCTCTAGCGTCGTTTGTGGAATTCCAAGAAAGTATTCGCAGTCAAGCTGATGTCTCCCCTTTTGTTTTGCAGCTGTATCTTTTGCAAGATTGTGAAGGGTGGGTGAAGAGACCCTTCGGTCGAGCACCTTTCGCTGACCCCGTTGCACCTGTGAAGGAGAGATCCCCTGGTAACTCAGTCCTTTTAAGGATTTGATTCAGCAGCTGATACCCGGCGGATCAGCTTGAAGCTCGTCGAAACAGACACCATGTTGGCCTTCATGGATATCCGACCCATCGCCCGAGGTCACTGCCTCGTGATTCCCAAGTGTGGGTGTCATTCTCAGTCAGGAAACGCGTCGCGGGAAGGCATCATGACACTGAAAATGGTGCAGATCATGCTGTAAAGCTTGTCGAATTGCCGGATGATCAGATGGCAGACATACTGCCTACTTGCAAGAAGCTCGCGGCTGCGACTGTACGTAGACCTGCAGCAATCTCTCGCTGTAAATGACAGGAACAGGGAGCAGAGAATTTCAACGTCCTGCAGGTGGGTCGGAAACATCCTCGCTGCTAGCCTACCCGGCTGAAGATGCTTTGCTTTGCAGAATAACGGTCGGCCAGCACATCAGGTGGGTCGCAAAGACTGCCATCTTGATTTGGGCTCTTTGACTGATGCGATCCGTCCTCGCCAGATTGTCGACCATCTCCACTTCCATATCATCCCCAAACCCAATGAGGGTGACAAAGAAGGACTCGTTGTCGGATGGCCTAGTAGGTCTACTCTGCGGATAAAGGCGTACAGTCGCGCAGTCACTGACTCCTCTTTCAAATCCAGCTCAGGAAGATGTAAGCTTTTGATTGGGGCGCCACATATCCTGACTGATATGAAACAAAGCTTTCAGAGGCGGAGATTACCAAGATCTTCGAACAGATGAAGAGCAAGCTATGAGGGAGGATGCAACAATATTGAGCCTCGAAACATGTATGCAGCAGATGTCTGCAGGTTATATAGCATAAGGAAGGGATCTGAGCCTCGGTTCAATCATAGCCGGGAATTCGACTTCACATGCCTTTTCTTTTTGAGACGCATTTTCCCGGTAGCGTCCCAAACGAAACAGGACACGATGACCTGTCAAGAGACCCGGCTTATGCTCTCACGATGACATGAGTTTACGCGTCTCGCTCTAGACCGTACATTCTCTTTGGATGGTCAAGCATGTGTATACTCTTTCACACTGTGTCGCATCCTGGCTATCAGCTGTTAGTGATTTCCTCTTGTATTCCCTGCCCGATGAGGCTTGACGACGACGCTGACCTTCCCGTCGTTCCAGTATCTTGGCTTCCAATCGAGACGAGTACTTTGATCGACCGGCCCTCCCAGCGCAATGGCACACCTTCGCCGACATCGCTGGTTCCTCTCGAAACAATGTATCCTCCGACGATGGGTCAAATCAGCCTTGGATACTGTCCGGTCGAGATCTCGGCCATCCGTCTGGAGGAACCTGGCTGGGAATGACCCGTGACCTCCGCATCGGTATCGTGTGAATCCATTCTCTGTCCTTCCTTACTGGCACTGATGATGCTGAATCTCAAAGCACGAATGTTCGCGACGTTGCCCCAGCCAAGCCACGGATCAGTACACCCTCCCGTGGGCTTCTCCTGAAGTCCTTCCTATCACCACCTCCTTCTTCCAGTCTTCCGACAGTTCGAGATTATTTGACCGAATACTCGGCGTCCGCGAGCGAGTATGAAGGCTTCAACCTACTCCTTTTCAAGCTTCCGGTCCAAGGTGACGGCAAGGAGCCAGAGCTCGGATGCCTCAGTAACCGGCCCTCACCAACCCTGACCGACATGCGTACATCTCCTTCGCAAGGTGGACTGGGCGTTGGAATAGGAAGATGTCATGGCCTATCCAATACGCCATTGTCACAGCCCTGGCCTAAGGTCATCGAGGGCGAACGGCGCATGAGCGAATCACTCAGGAATTGGAACCAGAAGGACGAAGGTGACAAGGGATTGGTGGAGAGGATGATGCAGATCTTGCAGTGCGTATGGCTAGTCTGCCGAAAAAGCCAATGCTGACGGAGCCTTCGCAGTCACACCATCCCACTGACCTCACTGGCTGACGCGAAAAGCTGTACATGCTTACAGCCGACACTAATTGGGAAGAATCCCGAGGTTCCGCCCACTTCACCAACCGAGGGAAGATGGTACGGGACCCGCGTATCAACCGTCATCCTGGTGAAGGACATCGGCGAGGTGATCTTCGTTGAACGCGACATTGGCGAGATGGATGACGAGGGAGGGGCAAGAAGGGGGATGGGCGAGCGAAACTTCACCTTCGAGGCAGAAGGGGCGAGAATGTAACCTGTGATGTCGAAATGATATCCTTTGCCGGGACATGCCCCATTGCCAGTAATGCTGTGCGAAAGCTGCATACACAGTCATGACCCTCGTACGACCTGTCTGTACCGCCGTCCCATTGAGAATCGTGGCAGTGCATCCTCAGATGAAACCAATCTGCCACGGTATCAGCGACATAGGATGATAGACGAAGATGCAGCGAGATTCACCTTGTTGGCGACCTCGAGCGCATCGTGATCCGCGGTCAGACGGACATACGCCTTCTTCTTACCGTCCGGTCTACGCAGCGAGATTCAGCAGCCGCCACTGATGTTAAGAGATAGACTCACCGAATCAGGGTATTGATCTTGGCCGCCTCCACATCGTAAAGCTTCTTCACCGCATCCTTGATGTTCCGCTTGTTCGCCTTTAAGTCCACGATGAACACGAGAGTATTGTGGTCCTCGATTTTCTTCATGGCGGATTCGGTATTGAGCGGGTGCCGGATGGTGCGGAACTGGTCCATGCGAGGCATGTGCGGGACGGACTTTCGAGGGTATTTCGGGTTGCGAGGGAGTCGAAGGGTTTTGGGACGGTGGAAGGTGACGGAGGTGCGGACCTTGCGAAGGGTGTGGGAGGATGTGCCCTTGAGAGCCGCCTTCTTCGCTGACTTTGCCTTCGCATCCTGGGGCTTGGCCGCGGCTACAGCTAGTCATTAGCATCCCATAGTCCATCCACGAGTCCAAGCTCGAGAGCGGAACGACAGGTGACCAGAAGCCGCAGATTCCGACCGGCAAGTGCTGAACCATCAAACCCGAGACTATAGTCTGATGGCCCCTCCAATAGCGCACGAAGCAGCATGCCACTCATGACATTAAGGTGCCATCTCCCATGCGTAGAACCGGAGTACCACCTGGCTCCCCGTCCTTCGGCTAGTCCCTCGAGCAAGTGGCTTCGAGCCGAAGCCTTCCCACATTGCGCGGAACAGAGCACGTCGGACTTACCCTTGCCGGAAGTCTTCTTCTCTGCGGGAGGCATGCTGATGGAGACTGATCTGTGTTAGTCATTGAAGGACTGGCGAACAAAAAAAGATGGCCGACTCACGAGATTGTTGAATGGGAGAAGAGAGAAAGTGAACGCTTTGTGGAAGTAACCGATTCTGCCACACGTGATAAAGCTCCGCCGTAGCATTTCGGAAAGGCTGTAAAGACTGATCTTATCTCCGAAGCATGCGATTGTCTTTCTCGTCCGGTTCAGACCGGTGATCTATTGCATACGATTGTGAAGCTCATCCTATATATCTCACAACATCTCCTCCACCATCGAAACTTTGCCTGAATATGAGGTTTTGGTCGTCTCGCGTGAAAGCTTCCCCTTCCCCTCGGCGCACTCGAGCTCGAATCATTCAGCTTCGTTACCTATTACAATCACATGACTCACCTGAATAAATCCTGGCCATTGTGACCAGTAATTATGTACTCGATCCTTCTTCACAGCTTGTTGCATCTCCTCAAGATCCTTGCCCGTCACGTAGGTGACTTGCAATTTCTCGCCGTGCTTCTTCTCCCACATCTCGATGATCTGGTTCTGGGTGAGGGTTTCAGCGGCGAGGTAGACAGCACCCATGGACTGCAGCTCAGACAACGGGGTAGTAGTGATAAAGTGGGTGAACCATGCCCGGTAATACTCTTTTGGCGTGAAAGTGATGGGCTAGTCATGATTTAGCTTTCCGCTCTCATTCGAGCCTCGACGCGGATGACTGACGATATCTCCGCTTCCAATGATGGTGACCTTGTTGTCCTTGAGATCCCAGCCGTACGACGACGCCTCATCGATGTAAGGATGACGGGCCTCCTCAACAAGGAAATTCTCGGGGATGATCCCTGCAGCCATCAGCTCGAATACTGCGCCGGACATTCTTATCACCACCTGTGATGACCCGTAGACAGGGCATGCCCAGCTCCTTACACAGATCCACCGCTTCCCGCCTCAGCTTAACCAGCGGGTATTCCTCATTGGCCATGTCTTCCACGGTCAAGGTCTTCCCCTTTTCATGAGGCGATGTCTCGATGTCGTCAAACTCGAGGCTGTACTCGCAAGGTACGAATAGCTTGACGCCGGCTCCGGCTGCCAAACGGATGGCCTTCAGCTGGCTGACCAAGCCAGCTTGCGATGCGGTGTACGCTGTGTTTCGAAACATCAGCCAATATACAACGACTGCATGAAAATGGAAGGGGCCGAGCGCACAGATGACTACATCGGCACCTTCATACATGGGTTTCACATCATCGCCACTGAAGACCACCGCCTTGTTTGCCAAAAGTGGGAGGTAGTACGGATCGAGGGGATGGCCTGACGCCAGGGATATGCGGAGTTCGATGTTGGGTACCTGCGTTCTGTCAGTCCAGGCAGAACAAGACGTCAGACAAGACTTGCTTTCTGGATGTCCGCCAGAGCTGCATACTTGTATTTGCCGTTCTGTGCCGCGAAGACACGAGGAGGAGAGGACATGATTGTGGGCCTGGAGCCGTATGGGAGGTAAGCAGCGAGGTATCGTTTGATTAACCGCACGCCTTCCGAAAAAGTTATCGCGTGCCCCCCCTCCGTGATCCCTTGCTGTCTCCCGCATGCAATAATCCTGCTTATACGAAGTCTACCACGATTCTCACATCGAAAGGCATCCTTTTTGACGTTAGGATTGAGAGTTGAATTAGACACTGAAGCAAGCAGATAGCGAAGTGTGTCTTTCCGCGTCGAGTGCCAAGACTTTCGTCTTGGCTCTTTACAATTGACGTGACTGCCCGGTCCGGAGGATGCATTTGCTGAGCATGGGTTTTGACGCAGCTTTATTATCATGATGCGATGGATAGGACCGGGTGACCAGTGGCTTTCGTCGGCACTAACAATGTACCTCCAGCCAGGGGATTTCTGCCATATCGGACACGACAAGAACAGCTGGAATCGCATGTTTGTTACCCGTCCACCTTGTTCAAAGTCTTCAAAGCCGATCCCCCTCAGCAGATCTCGTCTATTGACACATGCCGCTGGTAGTCAGCCCAAAGTATCCAATGTCGAGCCCTACAACCCGACCGTTTTGTATAGGAGACCTCTGTGACCCATGAAATCTGTTAGCTGCGCCTAGTACGAAGCCGGTCGGACAACTCAAATGGGCATCGCGGAGGGCCTCCGTCCGAAGGATCGAGACTCAGCTGATCGGAGGTACGAGGAGACTCTTTATCCTTGCATCCCTCCCAAAGGAACACTCAAAGCAAATAACGGGATGACGCAGGTCGGCCTAAGTTGGGTACGCAAAGAAGCCTTTTGAGAAAGAGCCTCAAGCGCTCGACGCGGGCGGTGCGCTGATTCTGTTCGCCTTTTTTTCCGTCCTTGACTGCATCATCCTCTCCAGCGACTCAGATAGGTTTCATTCGATACACCAACGTAAACCTCCCACGACGCATCTCGTAGTCATACGTCTTGACCACGTTCTCCCGCCGGAAGGACTCGGTCGCTAGTTGGAGGAAAAGCGGTGTAGACTCCCAAAATGGTACGTCCTCTGGCGCTTCAAACTCACCGGGCGCGTCTTGCGTCTTTGAAAGGTCACCATTTTCTTCCCTCGGCTTGACTTGCTGAGCCTCGCATCGAGGCAAAGACCGAGGAGGGTCTGATGGACATAAACGACAGGATCACATGCTAACGTAAAGTCTTGTTTCCCTTCTTCGTCACGATCGCACTCGCAATCGATGTTTCTGCCGATAGGGTCAAACACTCTCCGAGCCAGGTTGGTCGATTTCCCACTGAGCGTCATTACGTTGCTGATCATGTGCTTCCCTGCTTTCCCACTTGTCACCTACTTGGCCATCCTTCGCCGGTCACACGACCATCATCGCTGAATCGGCTGTTTGTGTTCGACCTGACAGTCAAGGAGAAGCACACGACGACCGTTGTGCGGGGGAAAAAGTTTTGGGTGGGATTGTCGGATATGCAAGGATGGCGACTCAGTGCGTCCCATCTAATGGGACTTTCAATTCAAGTCATCTCCCGTTCTAGGCATGGAGGATTCCCATTCGGTCCATCTCTACCTTCCCCCAGCTTCGTCCAAGTCGCCTACAAAACCTTCTTCCCCTTCATCATCCTCTGACATACCAACGCAACCTGCCGGATCTACCGTGACGAATGACGAGATCGACACGGATGGGAACGCTTTGATATGCGTCTTCGATGGGCATGGTGGCTCGACCGTGGCGAAGTTCACCGGGACCACTCTCCACTCCCGGCTAGCTGCATTAGACGCATATAGTGAGCCGGTCATTACCACCTTAGCTTCGACGCTGACGTCTCCCGCGGAATTGGGAGACTATGCCTCCGCATTGAAAGAGGTATTCTTGAAGACAGATGAGGATTTGAGAGCGGGTCAGTTGCCATGACTTATCAGTGCTGCCTGTGTTGACCTTGAGCTTAGATCCCGGCTTTCTGAATGACCCTTCCGGATGCACTGCAGTGGTCGGCCTGGTAACAAAGGATGGGCGGATTTTTGTGGTCCGTCGCCGCATTTGCACTCCCGTACATTGATCGAAGTCCGTCCGAATAGGCCAATGCTGGTGATTCTCGATCGGTCCTGGGATACAAGGGAGAAGCGAAAGCGATGTCATACGACCACAAGCCCACTGATAAGGGTCAGTCTTGTAATACCACATCGACCCATTGCTGAGCAGGTTCTGTAGACGAGACAGCGCGCATTATTTCTGCAGGTGGTTTCGTCGAGTTTGGGCGGGTCAATGGTGAGCATCTTGCATTGTAAGCGGGATCTAAACTGATCAATCAAACAGGCAACCTCGCCTTGTCACGGGCGATAGGCGACTTCGAATTCAAGCAGAACTTCTCCCTCGATCCCGACAACCAGATTGTCACCGCAAATCCTGATATTATCACTCATTCCATCGATGGTGAAGAGGAGTTTCTGGTACTGGCTTGTGATGGTGTGTAGCATGATGTCAAATGCTCCTACGCGGGTTTTGACATCCGCCTTAGGCATCTGGGATTGCCTGTCTTCACAGCAAGTCATCGATTTTACTCGCCGAGCAATAGCAAATGGCGATCCACTTGGCAAGATTTGCGAAGACATGATGGTGAAATGTACGGCAACGGATTCGGAGATGGGCGGGATCGGTTGCGATAACATGACGATCATCATTGTGGCGTTGTTAGCCGGACGGACACCTGAAGAATGGCAGAAATGGGTGAAAGAGCGGGTAGATCGCAAGGGTAAGTCATCGATTCTATCCGTTCGAAAGGCAGCTGCTTATGCCCCTCCTGCAGTTGGATATGATACCCCCGAGTCGATTCCAGACGTTTTTGGCCAAGCACAGTCCTCCAACCTTGGCGGCATCAGCGGAGCCGGCTTCCGGGTTGCAGGTGCAGGTGGTCTCGCCAATATCGCTAGTATCCTTGGCGCATCTGGTATCACCTTCAAGCCCGCAGACGACAGCGATGACGAGGATGAGGACGAGCTGCACATCATCAGTGATGAGAAGATTCCACCGCGAGGCAATCTAGCGGAGTTATCATCGGGATCAGGGCACAGGAGTGAGATTGGGGACGGATATCTGGACAATCAGGCACTGGATAAGATGACGAAGCCGGTCGATATTACAGATTCGCTAGTAAGCAAGCCGCTCTGATGACATGCAAGGGTTTTTGATTTGCGTTCGCAGTCTGAGGCCGAATCTGAAGCGGCTTTGACATCCGATTCCAAGAGTGGCTCAATACAGCTCGTCGACCAGGACGGCGATTCGGCCATGGATTCGGATGACGATTCAGATTCCACCACTACAGAACTATTTCCTCTCACATCCACAGCGACTCCGACATATTCTCAACCCATAGGCATCGATACCTCCAACCCTGAAGTCTCATCATCTCCCATTCCACCCTCCTTCACCTCCATCGGCTCACCGGAGATACCAACCCCGCTTGACCTGCAATCGCTGAAAGGTATGCTCCCAGAAAAGAGCAGAGCTTCTCCAAATCAGTTGGAAAGCTCGCCAGGAGACGAGTTCTCTGGTGCAGCAAAAGTGGAGGGTGTGATGGACACGAGGGAATCTCCTCTGAGGCTGTGAAGAGCAAAGAGACAGTGGTATCTAGATTTGGGCGAAGGGTGCTCTACGAATGATATCCCTTCCGGTGCGGCTTTGTGTGAGAGCATTTCCTTCGGTATTCCCGGCCATGCCGAGCAATTGGAGGGCCTACCTATCAACACCTGCAAGGAGTAGAAGTAATGCCGATCACTGCAGTCTTCTCGGTAGAATGTGTCATGTCTACGGGAGGCAAGGTCGTCTGCGCATTTGGCAAGCGCTTGTTTGTGTTTTCTCAGCTTCATCCCAAGAGCAGCAGCCTCATTCTTTTCCCATCAATTCTGTTCAATGGGGGAAGCGTCCCCTGGCGAGGCATCAGCCTTAGATGCTCAAAGCTTGACATCCCTCGGTTTGCTATTTGAGCGAGATTGTCCTATATTGTGGCTGTCCCCCTCGAAGCGACCTGAAGGGAAGCGGCGTCATGACGGACATTGACGGACATTCCGATCTGACCCATCCAGAAACTTCCAAAGGGTCGCGCCAAAACCGCTTATAAACAGCCACTTTCCAACCGGAAACCCCTGACGAGTTTCCTTCCTCCCATTGTACCAATTCCTTTCTCGCTCGAGTGGATATACTATCGCTGTGTTTTATCCATCCCTATCATCAGTCGATACCGAGTCCATCAGGACCATATTCAAACGATGCCGTCAGTTCTCTGGCCATTGGACGTGAACTTGGAGCATCAAGCCACTGTACGTGGATCGTTACTTCCCACCACTTGTGTCAAGCGCTTCTGCTTGGTTCTGCTGAACCCGTCTGAGCAGGAGATACAGTCGGGCAAAAGAGGAGAGACCGGTGAGTCGGTCGATTATGGAGAATGTGATCGCTGAATTTCGTAACAAAGGTGTCTGGAAGAGCGGTGAGTCAAACCAGACATCGCATTCCCCAGCCATACGACTGACATACCTTCCTCTCAAAAAGCAACTTGGGATCGATCCGTCCTGACGGCTCCTGACCAACCCCAAACCCTGTTCGAGTTGTTTGAACAATGTGGGCACTCGCTTGCTATGGAAGACCTAGACTGTCCTTGATACTCTGCGTAGCCGTTGCGCGCCATCCCGATCAATACCTGTATATGCACCGACCGATTATCCCTACTGCTCCACCCAATTTGAGCGATGCTCCAACCTACGGCAATACTCTCATCGGGTCCACATATGCGGCAGTACAAGCCCGTCGGACCGCTCTTGGTTCCGCTCTTCTCGGTCTCGAGCGCGCCGGCCGCCTTCGCTCCTCTACGTCCACCGTACCTTCGCCTGTCGAGCTCACTCAAGAAGGAGTGCCGTATTACGGAAATCACAATCGACTAAAGAATGGAGCGAGACGAGGCTGGGCCGTCGGACTCTGGACCAAGAACAGGGAGGAGTGGCAAGTGGTTGATCTTGCTTGTCAGGCGTATGGGTTGGTCGGTGTCAGTCTTTACGAGACTCTGGGACCAGACGTCGCACAGTACATGTGGGTCGGACGAGACGAATTCTATGCTCTCACCGCTAACCCATCTCAGCACCAATCACTGCCCGCTCTCTATCATCTTCGCGTCCACCAATCACATCCCATCCATCCTCAAAATGGCGCCCAAGTGTCCCTCTCTCAAGATCGTTGTCGCCATTGACCCTTTGACCCGAGCCGAGCGGGACGTCCTCTCCCAATGGGCGAACAGCGTGAACCTCGAGTTGCTTGACATGCTCGAGCTGGAGAAATGGGGAACGGAGGAAGGAGTCCGGTGTGACCCGGGCCCAGTGAAGGGCGTGACTGGGGAGCACGAGCTGGACCGGGACAGGATCATGACGATCAGCTACACGAGCGGAACAACTGGTGCTCTCGCTCGTACCAGAGTCTTGGGCTGTGTTGATGATGGCTCAAATAGGCGATCCCAAGGGCGTCGTACTCACCAATTACAATCTCACAACGGCGGCAATATCGAATTCTTTTGGGACTGCACGAGGCGTTGAAGAGCTCAGCGAACCTTTCAGATATTTCTCTTTCATGCCTTTGAGCCACATGTGCGTCCGCGGGTTCCGATATTTCGGTCAACATGCTGACTGTCGTTCCCCCTTCATAGCTACGAGGTAACTTGCTTGCTGTATCTTCAATTCAGCTTCTCAAGCTGATCGACGTGTAGCGTTTCCTTCATCTCGTTATAATTTTTACCGACGGCACAGCCTGCTTCAGTACTGGAGATCCACTCCGGCTTCTTGAAGATGCTCAAGTCATTAAGCCGCACTTCATGGCCGGCGTACCGAGGGTGTTTAACCGGTGCGCTCTCCGCTGAGTTCGGAAACCTGTCTGATTCTGCCTAGCATCTACGCTGCGGTGAAAGCTCAAATGAACACCCCGGGCCTCAAAGGAGCCCTGCTCAGGCGTGCTGTCGCTACCAAGTTGGAAAATCTGCACAACTCAGGGGAGTTAAAGCATACTGTTTACGACGCACTTGTGTTTCGGAAAGTACGTGACGGCTGATTGGAAGGCTGCATGCGCAGACTAAACATTACGTCCAAAGATCCGCGCCCTGTTAGGAGGAGATCTTCAATACATTACCTCCGGGGCCGCGCCTTTATTGCCGGACGTGCACAGGATGCTCAAGGTGTGCTTTAGCTGTGAAGTCGTTCAGGGCGTAAGTCCGTCTCGATGTACTCGAGTCAGAGACTGATGACGCTGTAGTATGGCATGACAGAGGTACGCAAAAGCTTCTCGTGATCGGTCGAAGAGTTGATCTAGCACAGTCGGTCGGTACCTGCTGCAGGGGGTGAGTGTTTTGACCGCTCTAGGACTAGGCTAACATGAGGCGCCAGTATTGGTTGGGATCATGATGCTGTCGGCACCGTTGGGGTAGTCCAACCCTGCAACGATGCGAAACTTGTTGATGTGCCGGACATGGGGGTGAATCCGTACAAGCAAGTCTTGACTCGACCGCTCACGCGTAATGTCCTCTAGTATACCAGCAGGGATCTGCCTAACCCACGAGGAGAGTGCGTGACCCTTTCTGTGAATGCTGATAATTCAGCTGACATGCGCTCAGACTCTGCCTCAAAGGCAGCAACATATTTGTTGGATACCTGCATGACAAAGTCAATACCGCAAAGACCATCGACAAGGATGGGTGGATGCACACCGCAGAGTAAGCCGCCCGGAGCGTCCCTCGCCCCGACTAACAACCTGTCTTCTCACAGCGTCGCCGAACTCGATCAACAGGGACGCCTGAAGATCGTTGACCGAATCAAGAACGTCGTCAAGCTCAGTCAAGGGTGAGCGGGTTTACGATCGGTGTCCTGGCGGCAAGCTGATGTGATCAGTGAATACGTCGCCCTTGAGAAGCTTGAGGGGATATATGCTCTCGACCCAATTTTCGCCTCGCTTCTCGTCCATGCCGATCCCGCCCGATCGCATCTCGTTGCTCTTGCCGTATGCGACCCGATGCAGGCGGCGAAGCTCGTGTCGTCAGTCCTCAAGCAGAACGTGACGTCCTCCGACATTGCATTACTGGAGAAGGCGGTGAAGGACAAGAGGGTCAGAAATGCGGTTGTGCAGTCGATGGGCCAAGTGGGGAAGGAGAACAAGCTCAACGGGTGAGTACATACGGCAAGTCGACGGATGAAGCTGAACGCGGATAGTTTCGAGATGGTCAAGGGCATCTACTTGACGTTGAACCCCTTCCCGGACGACATCCTAACCCCGACTCTGAAAGTCAAGCGGTGAGCGGGGATACTCCAGCGATGGAGGCATTTTCCAAATGGCAATCTGACGAGCTACCTTAGTGGATTCGCAGCGAAGAATTTCAAGAAGGAGATTGACGCGATGTATGAGGAGAACGAGAGTGCCGAGGCGCAGCAGTTGGCTGCGAAGATATGACGGGAAAGACATGTTTAGTTTCCGTAGTCCCGGTATTGGTACAGGCAGGGAAAAAATGTTACAGGCTTGACTCCTCCCTGTCGCCAATCGAGCGCGGTTTGGCCCCTGTGATGGGTATGGGTATACGCAAGGTATTGCTGGCCGGCGTAATGCCTGCGCTTCTCTCGCCTAGGATCGTCATCCGATAAAGCGGAAGTTCGAGCTATGTATCGCATACTATCCCAGATCAGGCCCAAGATTATTGCACCCCAGACCCACCTTTGGCTGCATGCCCTCTCCCTGCTCCGCTGCACGGAGCAAAAACATCTCATGAAACTTCCGAGGGTGATCTGAGGGTGCGATCTCGGGCTTCGGTCGAGGATCAGGGGACGCCATTACCGAGGGACCATTGAGGACTGAGCCGGTCACGTTCACTATCAGGTCTGGAGCCGGACCACCGCTCGGATCGAGTGCTACGTGAATAGATGACGCCATCAGGAGGGATAGCAAAGGGGTGGAAGGGAGATGAGCGTACCTGCGACGGGATGACAGTCTAGCGTTTGGAGATCATGTCGACTCAACGGCATCCCGCTCAGGAAGTCGGATAAGCCTTCTGAGGTTGAGGGGACGACGTTGCCGTTCCAGATCACCTTGGCGTTGGGAAGGTAAAGGAGGGGGATCTCCTATAGGATATAAGCGTAGAAAGCTGGGATACGGTGAGATGAAGAGCAGTGGGAGGGTACAGTAGGCCAGACGTACCGTGGATCGTCGAGTGGGCTCATCGTATGCTTCGTAATAGATCTGACAGAAAGCTATGGCTCCGTGGGAAGCGGCGTCGATAGCGGTGGACGACCAAGGGCTTTTCGAGCTGTTCGGGACGATTTGGTCAGATGGTGGGATAAAGGAGATGGTCGAGTGCACAGACTGAAGTGCAGGACGAAGCCAGAGCTGTGCATACTTACGCTGTTGGTGAAGGCTGACCCGTGCTCATCGTAGATGGACAGTAGAAGGCTCTGGAAGGAGGAAGGGTCACGAGTTGAGCGCGACGTATCTTCAAAGTGGCAACCGAAGCAGAACTCGATCAGTGGCATAGATAGCTTGGCGACGGTAGGCGAGAGCCAAACGATATTACTTGTCGGGTCCTTCCCATTGCGGAGCTCTCGACAGCCATTCGACAACGTAAAGTTACCGCTCGACCAAGCAGAGGATGGTCAAGACGTGACATTGCATCTCAGGTAAATGTCCGGTAGGAATCAACCTCAGCGAGTATGTTGGGTGCAATCATCTGCGTCGCCCGCGTCGTTCCTCTTCCAAGGGTCGGGAAGCGCCTCCTGATGCGAAGTAGTCTAAACCTCCATCGTCATCTCGGTCGAGGAGCTTGAATGGCTGATGCTGAGCTTCGATGTTGTGCACTTCGCCATTGGAGCTCGGCGACTTGCAGCCGTGCTGTGCGATCGGTATATCAGCAGTGGGACATCACCAAGAAAGGCGAAGAAGGGCTCACAACAACGTGACCGGACCCATTACAGGCGGACAGATCGCTCGGCTCGACGATATTCGGGGGCAGCGTGGGAGCAGCGATCGCAAGGGAGAAGAGAGCAGCGAAGAGGATTGGGTCGGGATGAGCATCTTAAGCGATAGGTTGAGGTGAGGAATCGACGGGAATGCGGTTGAAGTCAAGACAGACTGGTGAAAGTGGTGCACAAGAAAGAAAGTAGACAAGCGAAAGCAAGTGATGAGACTGGAGATACCACAATCCGAAACGCCGCGTTATGTAGGCCGAGACCCGGTGAGCATAACACGACTGGTCGACATTCCGGAGGCTGAAGAGGCGGGTGGGCACTGTAATATTGCGGTTCGGACCGGACACGTTGACATTGTTGCGAGTTTGGCAAGCTCGTGGTTGCAGGTCTGCTAATTTATTCGGTATGCTGGTCGTATGAAGGCAGCTGAAACATGATCAAGAAATGAGCGGACAGTCAAGTTATTTTGCGTGAAAAGGAGGATGGGCACATGACGCACCTCATGAAGCATCCATGACCTGAGAAGTGGGCGCGGAATCGGAATGATTTTTTTGATCAGAACAGGGGTCCAGATCCTTTGTAAGGCCCTCGTGAGCATCGTGAGCAGGAATGCAACGGTTCAAGGGATGATCGAAGGCTGCATACAAACATGAAGGAAAAGCGGTCACCCATGAATGGGGCGATCCAACTAGACTGCCCCAGCCTACTTCCTCTGTCTCTTCCTTCTCATGCCCTGCGTCTCGATGATGTTGGATATGCGCATCAGCACCCACCGACCTCTGTCGAGATCGCGTCAGCCAAAGATGAGGATAGGTTCAGAGCAATCCGACACACGCTCGAGCAGCACCTCAATGGAATCGCCTTCCTCCATCTCCAGATCATTCGCTGTCTGATCATCGAGGATACGGGTACCATCGAAGAGGAGACTTTGTGGATGACAAGATTGTCGAGGAAGAAGGGTCGCAATGAGCGATTGGGCTGACGAGATTATGCTGTGACATACCGAATGGATGCGGCATCGGCACCGACGCGATCGGCATAAGCAGTCTAGAGACGGGAGATGTCAGCTGTTGTAACCTAACAGGGGCGGAAGAAGGCAGCGGAAGGAGGAGCCATAACAGCGTTTGGCGTGTCAACAATCGACAGGAGGTTATTGCTGCCGCACCATCACACGGGAAGAAGTTTCCACACGCCGCGAAGGCGGTGCCGAGTAGACGAAGACATGCTCGTGACTGACTCACCTTCAGCTTGTTAAGCCGAGTTGTTCGCTTAATCTTGAAGAACACTTCGCTTCCGTCCGTCGCCACGATTTTGATGTTGAGCGTGTTGTCTGCCGAGACGAAACAGCTCATTATCAGCTCATTCTCTGATCTTCATGTAGTCCTTTTGACAATAACAAAGAGAATCATCAACGCACCGTCAGGCTTCGGCTTGGCCTCTGTAGGAGGGGGATTAATGGCGGGAGATCCGGCGTCAGACATGTTGATTCAAGGGGCTGAGGGGATGTATGGGACTGATACGAGCGGGTCCGATGAAGGTGATGACACCGATTGAGCGCTGGAAGATGACCAGAGAGCTTCTTTCGCCAAAGATGACTGAAAGCAATCAAAGAAAAAAATCAGCCAGAGGTTGACAAGATCGCGTCACTTCGCCAATCAGAGTGGCAAGACGGAAATCCCGCTTATCTCCGTCTTAAGAGGGATCATACCCCATTCCAAATACGGGTTGTGTATAAACATCACTCGAATGTATTCCCTCTTTCCCTAGTAGTCACCGCAGATCGAGATCGGGCGGCGGGACCAACGAGGTGGAAGGCCGAGAAGATTGAAAAGCAAAGGGGGCGTAGTCAAGAAGGTGGATGAGAGCCAAAAAAGACGCGTGTCTAAAACATCAAGAGGGGAGTCAACATTTTCGCCATCTCACCCGAATCGCCCCGACTACCTTCGCAAAGCCGCCGTCGACCAACCAGAGGAGTTCACCTTACTTCCTATCTCACTCTGCTCAAAGCATCACCTCTGCAACCATCGATTTGCCCCAGTGGCGTCACGACTGTCGTTCTCGCTGTCATCCGTACCGTCCTCCCCATCGTCGTCCCTTCACCACCGCTCATCGCATCATAACCGCCACATCCGCCTTCCCCCATACTCCAGCTCACTTCAGCGAACCAAACAGACGCATCAGATCACATCGGATCGGCCCAGACCTCATATCATGCCCAAACGGGCGATACCCGCTGCCGCCGTTGCACCCATTACCGCTCTCAGACCGCCACCGCCACCTTCCCTGCTCATCCAGCGACTCCGGACAGACTGGAGATGGGCAGCGATCAGTCAATTCCTCTGGATGTTCTCGGATGCCTTCGGATTCGTGGATTGGGACATCGAGGTGGGGTGTCCCCCTTTCCTTCCATCTCTATCCTCCCTTCTGGTGATCCCAGACAATCGCACGGGGTGCCACATGCATCTGCGGCATCCTGTGATCTTGAAGAAGTACCTGTGCTGATATTGGGGGTGTCCCGCCACAGAATCTGGAGATGGACCTCGATGGTGACGAGAGCCAATTACTGCCAGACCTGCTGGCCAAGCTCCTCTACGCCCTGACGTACAACCGGCAAATAAAGTGGGCTCGCTCTCCTCTCCTACGCGCCCAGACCAAGCCCCAGAGCTCCGGCAACTTCACTCAGTGTATCGTATTCAATGAAGAAGGTGAACTGACGCACGAGCTGCTTCCGCAGTCGCGACAATTCTATGGAGCACCTGCGAAAGCAATACGCCAAACGAGCACCCGATATCAACATCCTTGGGACTGTCGATGAACCCATCGATTGGGCGACATTGGGGCTTGGCCAAAAGGTCCGTCACCTCGCCTCTTTCGTTTCCCTAGCTGATTTCACTGCCCCTCATCCCTAGGTGCAGATCCTGTGGGAGCTCTGCGAGTGGCAATTGGTCGATCCTGCACGTTTCCGCGCATTGCTGAAGGGCGAGGACGAAGCGGTGGCGTGGGTACGCTCATCGCTTATGCTGCAAACCAGCGCTGACAGTGTTGCAGCGGATCGACCCAATTGGATGGGACAAGGCTGGTAACACTTACTTCCTCTTCGACGGTAAGTCTGCCCTACCTCTGTGAACCCGCTTACAAATGATTCAGACAATCGGTTATGGGTACAAAGGCTCCCTCCACCTCCACCTCCACCACCTAAGAAGTCGACACTGAAGGCGAAGAAATCGCTGAAGCGTTCCCGCCCAACAGCTCCTCCGAAACAATCGCATAAAAAGCGTCAAATGACTCCTCCTCCTACACCAACTACATCAGAGGCTCAGCAAGTTGGACAGACAGCATCAGGACCAAGGAAGCGAACCCAAGTGGCTTTCTATGGCAACCCGACTTCGACGGTAGAGGCTTTGAAGCGAGGAGGACGAACAAGCGGGACTCCAGCGGCACCGAAAAGCACTCGGAGTTCCACGTGGAAGGCCGGGCCCTCGACCGCACAGCCAACGATATCATCTCCCGTCCCGAGCCAATCGAAAGCTGCGGCACCGCCACCCAGAGGAACACGCATGAGCCGTCGGGCGAGGGACGCCGAGGATGAATGGCAACAGGTGCCTGAGGAGTGGCTTGAAACGAAGTCGAACGGGAAGCGGAAGGCGAGGGCGGAGGATGAGGAGAGCGAGTTGAGCGAGTTGACGGATGAGGATGAGCACGACGCGAGGGTGCGGGCGAGTGCGGTGAAGACCGAAAGTGTGGAGATGAATGGGGATGGCAAGGGGGATAACTTGGCAATGGATGAGGATCAGCTTACACCAGTGAGTCGAAGCTCTATGAGGACTAGACCTGCGGCTGATAGACATAGGCGCCGGACGAGGCGGAGGAAGAGATATCGGAGCTCAAGGGTCATGAATCGCCCGTGGATATCGAAGAGCCTACCGAAGCCAAAGAAATTAGCGACGAGGTTGAAGAACCGGATGGAGCGGAAGACGACACCGACGATGTCAAGCTCGCTGTGAAAGCAGCAGCGGACCTGCCAGCAGACTTCGTTGAGTGGGAAGCGGTGCGTCGACTCGGCTCCCAATAGTCCAGGCTGATGGCAATCAGGTCTCCATCACCCTGTACGACTGGCGAACATTCCCTCAGCAGTTTGCGAAATCACGAGATCCAGATGAGAAGACACTTTTCCGCACTTTGACTGAGGTGGTAGGGCCGACTGTCATAGAAGCCCTTGTGGTTCGTGTTTTCCCTGCGTGATGCTATGCGAGGCTGACACCTATCAGGTCGAGGAGCAGGAACGTCTCAAGCAAGAGGCCATCGTCCACCGCAAGCGATCCTCACGAATCGCTACTCGTGAGCTAGAGCGCGAGGAGCAGCTCCGTCGCGAGAATGCGAACCGTGAGATGGAGGAGAGGATGGAACGCTCTCGACGAGCGGAAGCGCGTGCAGCTCGGGAGGAGGCGGAGTTCACCTCACGGGAACGGGCGAGAGAGGACCGCTTGAAGGAGCGAGAGGAGAGAGCGGCGGCTAGGGAGGACGCAATCTTGAGGCAGCATCTGGCTGATGAGAAGGCTAAGTCTGCGAGAGAAAAACGGAGACTGCAGAGGGAGGGAGAAAGTATCAAGACTGGTTCGGACAGTGAAGATGATGTGCAAACCCATGGGAAGGCGAGTGGGACGATCACACCGAAGACGACGGCTGCAAAGGCGACCGGAGGGGACAAATGGGAACTGAACTGTGAGGTCTGTCGGAGAACGGGATGGGACTTGGTAGGTTCAGCTGCTTCGTGATGGCTTCGAATGAGTGCTGACTCGTCGCAGGACCACGACGCGGACGTGGTCTGCTGCGACGATTGTGGTCGATGGCAACACGTAGAATGTCATGACCGGCAGGACGCTGTCGAGGGACGACGGAAGCGCAATTGGGACAAGGTGGACTTCAAAGTGAGTGAGAGCATTCGGTATAGTGACGGAGCTGACAAGAAATAGTGCAAGGAGTGCCGAAGGAGAGCCGCGCGCCAGAGGGAGCCTCTTCACGTCAACGGGAACTCTTCGAACCACGTCAACGGAAACTCTTCGAGAGCACCACCACCAACTACGTCCGGACAGTACTACCTGCCTTACCCTCCTCCTGGACAGGCGACACCTCCTGCTGGATATGCGGTCTACTATCCCTCGCCTCACACTCAGTCTGTACCTCTCCGACCGACTCCCCAGGTCCACCATACGGGGGCACAGCACGTACAACCTCACCATCCCCCTCCGGGACCTTCTTATCCTCCTCATACCGCCGCCCCTTCCTCACACCCCCTCCCCTTACAACACACGAGCGATCGCCCTTCTGAGCCACAAAGCCGCATGGCTCCTGCGCCCATGCCTTGTGCCACACCTCCCGACCAGGCGGTACATCGTCCACCACCTTCTACCCATCGGATTTCTTCGGGCTCAATTCCGCGGCCTCACATCGTCCAATCCGCTGTTCCTCATTCCGCTGCCCACCCGTTCGCTCCTCGACCGTCTCCGCATGATGGCAGGACGGCATTCGGGCCAACTCACCACGTTTCAAACGGTCAGCCCAGACCTGGTTATCCTCCTCAGTATCAACAGGTATCGCCGCTACATGAACAACAGCCTCCTCTACATCACAGGCCGTCTCCTCGATATGGCCAACCGTCTTCGATCCATCATTCAGCGTATCCTCCACAGCCGGCTCATCAGCCACGACCTCAGCAGCCATCTCATCCGCCTCAGCACCATGCGTCGTTTCCACCGTATATCCAGCACTCGCCCGCTCCACATCAACCCGAGGCCCATCGTTCACCTTTACCGAATCCAGCGACACCATCTCCACACTACTCGCCCGCACCTCGTCCCTCATATCCCCATCAACCTCCTCCCATGCCACATCTTCCACCTCACCAGTCCCCTCACTCTCATCCAGCACCGCCCGCTTATCATTCGCCACACCAGCCTGCTCAGGGTCACCTTCGCCAGCGGCCGCCATTTCAGCAAGGCTACATGGGGCCCGGAGGATCGGCCCCGCCTCGACCGATGCCGCATGTGTCGTTGCAGTATAACGGGCCTGGCTGACCGACCGCCGCTATGGCTCTACAGCAAGAGCTTACTGAGCTATTGCCGACTTGAAGAGAGAAAAAAAGGTAGTCGCGGTCGAGGTGGAGCAGCCGGATCTATCTTCCTGTGGCGCATGCAGACATCGCATTGATTCTCGTTGCAGTAGGGTCCTTGGATGCCTGCTTATACTCCAGTAACAGCGCCACGTCATGACGGGCCTCTTCAAGTCATGTAAGTCCCGCTGAAACATAGTACAACGCATGATCCACTGTACATGTGCTCAAATACAGCCAAAACAAATCTAAATCACCCTAATGCCCATCCACCCCATTCGCCCCTCCATTCGCCAGATTCTCCTTCAGATGCACCTTCCCCATCGTCCTCTCTGACCCCTCTACATCACCATTAACTTCCCCCTCCACCCTGATCCCGTTGATCGCCTGCTTCCTTCCCTTCGCCCTATCCGTCACAGCCTCGCTCGCAGGGATGACCTTTGCTGATTCAGGATGAGGTGCGACGTATTCTCGTTCGTTGAGGACGAGCTGTTCTTCGAGAACGGTACCACCGCAGGCGGCTGCGACCAGACCGAGGAAGGGAGGGGATGGGTTGAGGGGGCGTGAACAGAATTCCGGGTGGGCTTGGAGGGCAACGAAATATGGATGATCTAGATCCGGTGTCAATGTGGATACAGAGGGCATGCGTGCTCAACAATTCACCGTCCAGCTCGAGCATCTGCATCCTCTCCCCTCGCTCGTCCTTCCCAACAAAACGTAATCCACCCTTTGCCTGGAGGTCCTCGACGTACTTCGGCTCAACCTCATATCTATGCCGATGTCGTTCCCAAGCTACCTCCTTTCCACCATACAACCGCCGCAAGTTCGATTCTTCAGTATCGCTTTCGAATATCGTAGGCCGGAGACCAAGTCGCATCGTCCCACCCATCTGTGTCTTCGAGATCTCTGGCATGAAGCAGATCACAGGATGTGTTGTATCTGAGGCGAGCTCCGAGGAGTTGGCATCTGGATGGATCAGCGGATATCAGGGGTCAGATACGTGGAGCCTACCTTGCAGATTACAGACATTCCGCGCCCACTCGATAACGGCGACCTGAAATCCCAGGCAGATCCCAAGGAAAGGGACTTTCTGTTCCCTAGCCCATTTGACAGCAGCGATCATGCCCTCGGTACCGCGTTGTCCGAACCCGCCAGGTACGATAATGCCCCTACTTGCTATCAGCCTCTGTCCCAGCTCAAATCGGGAGACCGACTTCGCCGAGCATACCGCCCGCCAGGCATCGTGATACCGCACAGGATTGCTGGCCTCTCCTTGTGGCTCCAGATCGGACGAATCAACCCACTGGGACTGTCAGATCGACGCAAACTGGAAATGGAAAACTCACATGCAGCACAAGTTTCCGGTCACATCGCATCGAGGCATGCTCGAGCGCCTTGACCACGCTCATATACGAGTCTTGCAGTGAAGTGTATTTCCCGACAAGGACAATGGACACCGAATCGAACAGCCGTTCTTGCCTTGATACGTTATCAATCAGTGCTGTCAGCAAACATGTATAGCCCGCTCACCCGATAGTCATAGCACGCCATCGAGCCATGAGCGACTCGCCCTTCGCCTTCATATTCTGCGCCACGGTCACCTCTCCCAAATTCAGCCGTTTCTGGAGATATTCCAGTAAACCTTGGTCTCGAAGGAGGAGCGGGACGTGGTATGTTGATGAGACGTTGTGGACGCCGACGACCTGTCTGGGAGTGACGTGGCAGAACATCGACACTTTCTCCATGGTCGCGGTGAGAAGGGGATGCTCGCATCGACAGGCGATCTTGGAAATCATCAGCTTCAGCTCTCATCAGGAATTGAGAGTAGCTCACCAAGTCGGGCAGAAGACCGAGACCTCTCAGATCCCGCACACCAGCCTGAGTAGGCTTTGTCTTTTGCTCGCCTCCGATCACGGGTATGAGAGACACGTAGACCAGCGCGAAGTTGTCGTGTCCGACTCGGAATTGAAACTGGCGCATCGCTTCGACGAAAGGAGCTGACTCGATATCGCCGACCGTACCGCCCAGCTACTCCCTTTCAGCCAAGACACTCCGAATCAAATCCGCTCACCTCAATGATGCAGACATCCGGCTCCTCACCGGTCTCATCGACGGGGATCTTGGATATCCGCTCGATCCTGTCTTGAATTGCGTTGGTGAGATGGGGGATGATTTGGACAGTCTTGCCGAGGTAGTCGCCTCGTCTCTGCGACTACATCAGTTTCCCGCTTATAAAGGGATCATAAGACTAACCTCTCGGTCGATGACGTGCTGGTACACCTTGCCGGTGGTGACGTTGTTATCCCGCCCCAGACTGATATTTAGGTACCGCTCATAATTGCCGAGATCAAGGTCGGTCTCCCCTCCGTCATTCAGGACATATACCTCGCCTACGCAACCGTGTCAGCGTTGATCAGCGACAGCTGACGTGCGGTGGACCCTTCCGTTCAGAGACGAGCGGGAACGCTGGGACCGCAGCCACTGACCATGCTCAGTCGGCGCCATCGTTCCCGCATCGATATTCATGTACGGATCGATCTTGATCGCCGTCACCTTCAATCCCGCCGTCTTGAGAAGTAATCCCGTGCTCGAGGCTAGCGATTGGCAAGACGTCGGCAGTGGTCGAGATAGCAATGGGTGAATGTAGTCGGTATGCCGAGGAATGACCATAGGGAATCAGGCGAGTTGAGCGTCGTTTGATCGGTCGCAGCGAGTATCGAGGTGAGGATCGAGAATCGAGTGTTCGCAGCCGGACCGTCGGATCGATCCCGTTCGAGTCGGTCGATAGGATCACGGTGGGAAAGCGGAGTTCGACACAACGGCGAGACCAGTCGTGAAGCCGATCGGGCAGGGGATATTTTTGGGGGGGAAAAGCCGTCGGGGAACATGGTGTGAGAGGTGTGAACGGTCGTGTGTGGTGAATGAGCGGAAGGAGGGGGATGATGATTGTTTTGACAAGCAGGAGCGATCTTTGGTGAGCTTGGACCCATGTTTGCCATACTTGGACTTTGAGGAGAGGACGCACCAATCACGCCCTTGCCGATACCACTACATCACCTCGTCAGCCTCACTTCACCTTGCGAATTTCAGAGAAACGTACGAGATGACACCACCGCATACCAATATATACTTCACCATGATGGACTGCTCGAGGTCGAAAGTGGAAGAGGGAGGAGAGCAAAAGACGAGCTTGTGAGCGGTGTATAAGGTCAGCGACGGAGAAGATTACGCACGAATGAAAGGCCGAACGGCGGAAGGGGGTCTCCGCAGGCTGAAGCTCAAAGGTAGACAAGGGTAGGAGACTTGTAGAGGATGATCTGTCACTGGGAAAAAACGAGGGGGCGGTCAAAGGATCAGGGATATAAGGGTCGAGGTCGGCCAGCAGGGTCGGAGTGAGACGCTGGATCTCAAATAGCGGAGGCCGACATGGAGCTGGGTCGTCTATATGGACTCCGAACTCCCAGCTCAGACTGACAAAGGGGTGGTGCGCTTTCGATGGTCGGAGTTGTCCAGACGGAAGTAGGAGACAGACGAGAGGCTTTTTCGGCTGCTTTCGACAGTCGGGGTCTCGTGGAGCGGAGATCTCGGAATGCCGAGCTGCCCCAGCTAGGAATGCACACTAGGTGCGGGTAGTACCAGTGATGAGAAGTGACGAGATGAGATGAGATGAGATGTTCGATACGCCTCGAGTACAGGACAACGACAACAAGCCGAAAACAAAGTGTGTTCAGAATCTTGCGACTTGACGCGTCATCAGCTTCCGAAACATCAATGACCGGACACGTATCCACGCATATCATGTCCTTGTCCATGTCCCCTTTGGCTGACAAGTACAACATGCATATCATCATCATCATGAACCACACCATGGCGACATATCCCTTGCAGAATCACGGGACCACCGGGACCCATGCGGAGACTGGCAATTCGTCAGCCTTGCGGACCACTGGTTGAAGCGAAGACATACGAGATATCCCCGTCCACCTTCTTCCCATCGCGCAAGGGCGTCGAGGACGTTCCGCACTCGAGAGACCGGGACATACTTCTGTCGGGCGACAATGAAGGCCTGTAAGGCTCTGGCTTGCAGGTCCGTGCTAGAGATGTTGTTCAGCCCATCCGTAATCGCTTGTATCGGAAGCTGAACTGGGTCATCGGGGCGAGGTAATGACAGGACAAGCGGTGCTAGCAGGTCTGTTAGGCGTCAGCGAGGGTGGCACGGTCAGAAGGGGTCGCACCTTGCTCGACCTCCGGCACGACAGTCGCGACTACACAGCTACTCAGCATCGCCTGAACCATCCGCTCGTCTAGCAGACCGTCCTCCCATTCCTCAAACTAGCGAGATGTACGTTAGCTACGAGATTTGACGCCAATGTTGCCCACCAAGCAGATGCCGGCGTTCCTCATTGCCGCGGCGCGCCTTTTCTCCTCGTCCTCCCAGGACCGACGGTACGAGCTGCGCTCAGCGAAGGGATCTTCGCCAGAGTTCGGTGCATTCGGAATCGTCGCTGTGAGCCCCGGCATCAGCTTCATACAAGAAACCTTGGACCCCGTACGGTGATGTGAAGACCATTTTTGGCCGGAAGGTATCAATGACGGCTTACCGTCTGTTTGAGGGATGTGACTGACCTGGTGACCGTGCTATACCGAACAAGCACCCTCGAAATCCCCGACTCCCTCTCCAATCCGCCAGATTACCTGCCCACACCCAGCTCCCTCAAGGTTGTCCCGAATACCATTCGCCTCGTTCCAGCCTGGCGATAATGGGGAGATGACCCTCACCAAAGTCGAAATTGAGCTGTTCAAGGCGGAGAGTGTCGAGAGGGCTTGCGGCATGGACGGGCTATCGTCTTCGCTGCTCAGCTCGTACTCGCTGAGAAAGGGATCGACATACAGTGTAGGTCTCTGAGGGATCAGTGAGGAAGTTATGAGATGAGATTTAAGCTCACCGATGAAGAGGAAAACCTCCTTCATCTGCGAGACCTCCCTCTCGCCCTTTCCCGGATCATACGGTGTTCGACCAGGGCCATACCAAGCAGGAAACCCATATCTTCCCGCTACGCCCATCATCATCAGCTCCATTGCCACATTGTCAATGTAAGAGGATCACAACGCGATTCACGGTCATCGATCTGGGCGTGTTCCGGTAAGCTGACTAGCGCGTACAGGTAAGCTAGGAGGAGCGCTGATGAGGGGACGAGGAGGAAGGTGGGAAGGGAGAGGCGAGGATTCCGAGGCGCGATGGAGAGCAACATCAGGGTTGGAGCCGGGCATTGGAAACAGATCTGATAGCAGGATTCGGGTGAAAGAAAGGTGCCTAGATAAAGCATGTTGCGGGGCGGAGGCTGCCAACCTGGTTTCTTTGCGTTGCAAGCGTGTTCGAGCTCGCACATAGTAGGCTCTCAGTCGACCGACAGAGCGGTCGTTCAGATGACCTCGGTTTCCAGACCAAGACGTTGACCCCATTGGAGGTCCGCATGTCAATGCTTACATCCCTAAGTGTTAACGGTATTCGACCCCATTGTGTCCGACGAGAAGCTCATCTCCTCGTCATCCTCCGAGACATTGGTCAACCCCTCCCCATCCCATCTCCTGCTCAGCCCTTCTGCATCCGGCTCATACATCATGCAGAACTGGATCTTGTCAAGTATCGCCAGGGCCGATCCATCCGGTGACCATTGGGTGTCATGTGCGGCAAAGTCCGTGCCTTCTTCATTGTCAACGAGGCACCAAGCTGGGGAAGAGAACGTACGGCTCGGGATACCGATACCCTCCACCATCCCGCCCTTCACCTCCTCGCCATCTTCTACCCACCCACCTTCTCCATCCCAAACGTACACCGCCCCGACTCGGGTGGTGATCGCTACCTTGTGGCCTTTGGGACACCACCGTACGCTCTTCACAGGGTTGGAGAAGATGAGGCTGGCGAGATGGGAGATAGGCGAAGGAAGGAAAGTATGGATGTGAATGACGTGGGGTTGCTGCTCGGTCCGGACAAGAAGGGTCGTGGCTTCGGGGTCGAAATCGAGGTGGGAGATACCAGCTCGAGGAGGCGATTTTGTCATATCCGGTCGAACCGCTGGCAATGATGCCGGAAGTGCGACGCGATCGACTATACGACATCAGTCTTCCGCAAGGAGAGAGGGATCGACGAACATTGGACGATCCCTCTTCCACGGGTCTCACGCAGCCAGTCGCTAGGTTCTCTCCAGACCGCCTGTATTTGTCAGTAATGTCCCTCCGACGATTGAGGCGAAACTCACAACATCCTTCTCGGTGGTCTTCGCACCCCAACCGAGAGTCGCGACACATCGCCATCCTTCACTCTCCACAACCCTGACCCTTCCATCCCATCCTCCCAGAGCTATATGCCGTCCTCCAGGCGCCCAGACAATAGTCCGGATACCCATACCTGGGTCCTCGGACGGTGAGAAGGTAGGAGATAAGGGCGAGAAATGGGTGAGATGTGGTCCGAGCGGCGAGTGAACGTGTAAGGAAACCTATTTGGACTCAGCTGGGTCTAAGGGATATAAGATGGACACACGAGGATGGGTGAATCCCATGCGGCTATATACCTGCCACACGGAGACCAGAGGATACCCTGGATATCGGTGCTTTGTAGCGAAAAATGCTGTAAATGGCGTGTGAATGTCGGTCATCGAGCTACGCATGGCTCCAACGCATAGAGCCATGCATGCAAGAAGAGCGACCCACCCTGACGAGAGAATAGCCAGCCGGGACATCGTAGATCCCGACACAGTCCTTACCGTTACGCAGTTCGGCTACTGCCAGGTACCGTCCATCAGGCGAGTACGAGTGACCTAGAAGAGTTTCGAGTCAGCAACGAAAGGGACGTTGGAGTTCACTGACAATTGTGAGGGGATTTGGGATATTGGATATACCTGGCTCTACCCGTCGACAGGCTGTAGATCGTTAACCGGAGCTGAAACCGTAAAGTCAATCAATCCGCTACTCTGCGTAGACCGACGAACCCCGTAATCCGACCAAGCCAGCACTTCTCTCGCTTGCGTTCCCCACTCGACCCTCACGAGTCTTTCGACTCCCTCCCCATCGATCCTAGCCAGCTCACCTCCTTCCCCATTTCCGTCTTCTGTCAAGCCGAAGACCCAGGCGAGATTCGCTTTGCTTGAGAAGGCGAGGAGGTACAGACTGTCGGATGACCAAAGAAGCTGATCGATGCTATCGGTGCTTCGAGATGATGAGCCTGACGCTGCAGGCGAGGAAGGAAACACGCAAAGCCATGTTCGGACGACCGAGAGTGTGGAAGATGACCGGACGATGATGCGGTTCTGATGAGCGGTAGCGATGAAGGTGGTCCCTGGAGAGAACGAGAGGGCTGAAGAACGGTACAGCTGAGAGAAGTCGTAACCAACGGTTGATGACATGATAGTAAGATTCCCGTTTGATCGGCCGGGAAGAAGCCGATTGATAGAGAAATGTCAGTCGCGTCTGAACCAGAAGTTGCCACATCATGGGAATTCCCGAAGTCCGGCGCGAGGCCCAGTCACAGCGCTCTGCTTTTCACCCTTTCAGTGGGTGAAAAGAGCCGATGGTGAGGAGATATGGCGACTTCATCCGTAAGTGAGCTCAGCATCAATCGGCACGAGCGCTGTATGTCTCGTTGCGACAGCTGTCGGAAGGGGACTGGAGCTGACTTGGTCCAGGCTGGTCGGGCTGCTCTCTCCCAGCCTCATCCAGTTCCGGCCACAATCATCGATCAACGAAAATGGGAGGATGAGCTGACCAAGTCTGAGATCAATAAAGGGTGAGTCACGTTGTCTCCTCAGCCCTAACCTCCGCTTCTCGCTCTCGGATGAGACGAATCGCGAGTGGGAATCTCTCCTAACTCAGTTGAGGATTACAATATACTTTGCATCTCTGACTCGTTCACCTCCTCCTACTCTATTCTCTGGCATGAATCTTTTGCTGACGGTTGCGCAGTGATATGAACGCCCTTGTCTTCGACTATCTCCTCGTCGAAGGCTTCTCCGCCGCCGCCGTCGAATTCGCCCGAGAAACCGGCCTTCCCGCCGATGTGGACCATGCGATGATTCAAGAACGGATAGAGATCCGAGAAGCTGTCGAGGAAGGGCGTGTGGAGGAGGCAGTACGCCGAGTGAACGAGCTGGACCCCGAGGTGAGTGACTCTACCGATTGCCGAGAGAGGACCGGACCCCAAGGATATGAACCATCATGCACCACGCTTAGCCAGTCTTTTGGCGAGGCCATGCGGAAACAACTGATCTCACAGACCTGATATGAGGGGTCCTATTCTCCTTATCTTACTCGTCATCATATGAGGAAGCCTATGCTGACACGATTCTGTCAGATACTCGATACCAACGCCCCCCTTCTCTTCCACCTCCTTCTCCTCCGTCTCATCGAGCTCATCCGGTTTGAGCAGATCGACGAAGCCTTGGCATTCGCCACGACCGAACTCGCCCCTCGTGGTGCTCAGAACCAGGAGTTCCTCCCCGACCTAGAACGCACCATGGCTCTTCTCGCTTTTCCCGATCTCGCCCGTTTTGCCGACGACTCGTTACCTCCACCTACCACTCGTCCTCCACCCGACGCAGCGACTCTTGAACTCTTCCAAGACCCGGCATTCGTCCCGATTATGCAGCTGATGCGACGGAGTCAGCGAGCAAAGGTGGCGAAGGAGCTGAATGCGGCGATTCTCGAGAGTCAGGGACAGGGGATGGAGACGAAGCTGAATGGCTTGGTGAGGCTGATGTCGTGGGGAGAGGAGAAATTGGAGAAGGCGGGAGTTGGACTGCCAGCGGAAGAGAAGGATAGGGGGAGGCAATGGGCGGATGTGGTCTTGAATGGGGAGGAGGCGTATTGAGCCGACTCTGGTGGTCGATTGGTTGCCGCGACCGTCGATGGAGACGAGAGGTGTGAGGCGTAAAAGGTTGTATGGCCATTTGCGTCAGTACTCTTCTGTGCATAGCATTCGACCCGTTTAGTGTATCATTGCGAGCGATACCAGACAAAAGTAGTCTCAAGTCTCAGGCTCGAGCGTAGCATGCTGGTTGCCATTCGAGACTACCTCGGTTTAGCTCATTCATCATTCGCATACAAGACTGCCTGTTCCTACTGAAGCCGGAACTTCGAGACGTAAGCATGCTCTATATATCTTCGACAGGGTGTCCGTGATCTGACGAATTACACTCACACTCACGTTGGAAAGTGAGGCGAAACTACGTCGCACAGCCATGCGCCTGTTTGCGTCTTCATAAGACAAGTAAGCAAAAGGGTACAGCTCACAAGATGCATTTCTCACCGGCTCCTCCGGATCCATGGCCTACCCCACCTCGCATCCGCGCTAAAATCCCGGGGAACGCCGTTCGGGCTTATCTCAAGGTATCGGTCGGACCGAATCTATTCACGGGAAAGACAGCTTATCGTCATGCCATCCCCCTATCTCTACCTCGTACGCGCCTGCGAAAGAGAGGGACGATCCTAAATACCCTGGGAGGATCGACAATTCGTAATTCCATCCATCTCCTCTTCCACCGAAATCAAGGAGAAGAGAGCGAACAATATGGCGAACACGCACCAGTTCTCGGCGGGGGTCGAGCTCCCGAACCAAGGTCTGGCGCCAGTCATCACCCCATCCGCGCATCTGGACGATCCGGATAAAAAGTTTGCGATTGGGGAGGATACGGGTGTGGTGGAGCGTATTGGTGGGGATGATGCTGTCGTGCATGAGCAGGCTATGCCAGAGGGTGCGACTACTTCGCGAATCGAAGAGTGGTCCTATGTGAGTGACCTTTGGCGGCTATTCAATGCTGATTGTGTGCGATAGTACCTGTACTATAACGGTGATTCCGGAGTCGGACCCAATGGGTACTCGAACACGCTCTTCCAGGTACGGTGTGAAACCCTGGTAGCAATCTTCTGGCCCTGATGTATTGCATCCAGAATTTCCTTACTCAAGCGGGACACGATAGCGTCACCGGCGGCGCTTGTGGAAACGGGACATGCCTCGTGAATTTTAACGGGCAGAAGACGGTGGCATCGGTCGTACTCATCGCCAACGGAATCAGTTTCGCGATCATGACTCTCTTGTTCACCACCATCGGTTCGTCCCTCCTCTCTCTTCCCGACTCTTATCCACCCGTCCGGTACAGGCTCCTGCGCAGATTATTCCCATTGGAATCGCTGGATTCTGATTCTCTCCACGGGTAGGCCCTCCTGAATGCTCGTCGCACCCTCTGACAGGTCAGTCATCTGCTGGGGCTCTCAATTCGGCTTCCTCGGGATTACCCACTCATCTCAATGGCACGCCGCCATGGCGATGTATATGCTTGGCTTCATCACATACGGCATCACTCTCGTCTTCTACGCTTCGATCTTCCCGCGTCTGGCACGAAACACGCCGAAAACCAAAGGCGCAAGGGAGAAGCTGGATCAGGGAACAATCGATACCGAGGAGTACGAGAAGGTGGAGATGCTCGAACGTAACCGGCTGTCTATCATCTCGACAGCGCATTCGAATTGTTAGCACCTACTTGCTCGGATTTGATTGTTCGGAATCCCGCTAATAATCGGACAGGGGGATACCTCTTGACACTCGCGCTGAACTTGAGTCTCCTGCTCCCATTGGCTTCCAATCCAAACGTAGATCAATATACTCTCGCCTTCACCAATTGTTACTGGATTGTGTGTAGCCTGCCCTGGTTCTTGTTTCAGAAAGACCGTCGCGGTCCGCCCTTCCCGAAGGGCAGCCATTGGTTCACCGTGAGAGCCCCTCGTATCCTTGTATGAATCAGACCTCAAACGATTGGTACAGATCGGTTGGAAGCAGATTTGGGCGGCGGTCATACAGTACAAGCGACTCCCGTGAGTCGAGCGGATCGCTATTGACAAATCACCCTTCACGGCTAACTCTCGCCAGTTACACCTTTATCTACCTGTTCAGCTTCTTCTTACTTGCGGATGGACTCAATACCACCGGGTCTGTGGTCGGCATCGTGCAAAATCAGCACATTGCATTCTCTTTCCTCCAGGTTGGTGATCCCCGAGCTCAAGTACTGGGCAAGAAGCTTATTCGTGATGCCCAGTCAACGTACCTTGGTATCGCTCAAGCTGCCACGTCTACCTTCTCGTGCTACGCGTTCTGGTATCTTCAAAGGCATTGGACATTCAAAACCAAGAGGATGTTCCAAATCACGAATGTACGTCCGTAAGCTTAACAAGAAGGATGACCGCTTATTCTCTCTGGAGATCATCACGGTCTGCATTCCGCTTTGGGGTATGATAGGCCTGTGGACAACCAAGATTGGGTTCCACAACACCTGGGAGTTCTGGCTATACAATGTGAGTGAAAAAGTCGACTTAAGAATCAAGGGTGGCAAGTTGAAATTTCGCACGGACAGGTGGTGTTCGGCTTGGGTCAAGTGGGTCTTCTCTGCGCCTTCCTGGGCTTCAGCTGAGTAATCAAAGGCCCCATACTACGCCTACGCTCGAAAGTATCATCTCCTAGCGTTAGAGACTCGTTGCTGACCTCCCCACAGAGACCATGATGAGCGATCTTACCCCGCCGGGCTAGGAAGGGAGTGAGTTTTCCTCTTCCTTCCGCCACATCTCTGCCGTGTCGCGGCTTTGACTGACGCTCTCGCAGTGTTCTTCGGCCTCTTCGGCATCACCAACCGCGCCTCCTCGCTCATCGGGCCCAACGTCTGCTCCGCGATCATCAACCGCACCGGAAACAGTTGGGAAGCTTTCATCTTCCTCTTCATCCTCTGTTTCGCCGCCGCACTCGTCATCACCCTCTTCGTGGATATGGACAAGGGCAGAGCACAGGCTGTGCAGTTCTCGATCGACCAGAGGGGTCTGACGGCGGAGGTGAGAGCGGAACAGACGATCATGGCGGGTGGGAGTGGGATGGCGGCGGGGATGAAATACTGAGTGTGGGGTTGGCTGTCGAGCGACGTGGGTTCTACGAGATGGTTGTAGTGATGATTGTCAAATGAATGGTATTCTCAGCTTTGATGAAATCGGCACTTTCCAGGATACAGCGAGGTTGAGGATGTCGCCGTGGGAGAGGAGACGGTGCCACGCTCGGAAGCGAATTTCTCGAGCCCGAATGTTTCCGCTTCCGCCGATTTGCTCATCCAGCTCAATCATTCGTCCATCTCTCTCGTGAGATTCATCTTGGCCGATGCGACACTACCTCTACGTCTCGTCACGTCGGCTTCCACGAGTACTCGGTCTGAACCGATGCCATCACTCGAGACATTTTCAAGCTCGCCATTCGCCCACTCTCTCGCACGACAACCAAGCTGGATCGATGGACAAATCACCGCACCATCCGCCCTTATCTGACTTACCTGTTCTCTGCTCTCTCCTCGAGCCGGCCGCTTGACGGACACGTCTCACTCGCTTATCAGACGATCCCCCTCACCTCTCCCAGCTATATCACACTCACACCTTCTCACCCGCAAGAAGCTCGATCTAGCTGATCGCGTCTGATTGAGTTTCTCGACACACCGATTGTCTTGTCCTGTCTCGCAGTCTCAAATCCTGGGGGATCTTCAGCCCGACTTGTGTCCTTGTCAGCTTGTCGAGCGCCCTTCCCCCACATCTGACTTACATCGCCCATCTTACCGAGAGCTTCCTTCAGAATCAGGCATTTACCGAACGATCCGATCGCGAAGACTTGATCTCGGATCTTCGACCGATCCTCGAACTTGCTAGCCAGCTGTCGGACACTTACACATCCACTTTTGTCACAACCTATCGAGGGCGCGAGACACACAAGACAGACATTGGCCGGCTGGCAATCCCGGTGTCTTTGCGGGCCGAATCGATCTGAAGACCATCATGCGCGCAACGGGTGAGAGGCGGACAAAGAATGAGCGTCCGATTGAACGTCGCCTTGAATCGCGCTTGTGACGGCGAGACGATGCACATTCTCCCCTAGAAGTGTAGGTCCTCGGGTACTTTGGCTCACAGCTGATAGGAGTGAAAGCATCCTACGATCCTCGCCTGTCGTTCCGCACGATGCCCGTTCTGCAGTAAGTGGCAGTGGGCGACCCCGAAAGCGGCTTGGGGATTGAGAACGATAAGTGAGCAATCGCGAGCGCAATTCTGACCAGGAGCTGCAGTCCTCAGCCGTCAAATGTCGCCATTGAAGCTAAAGACAACCGGACGATCATTCTCGAGCATGTCATCACTCGAGTGCCACTGCCCTCCATTGTCCCAATATGATCATGTTTATACCACGCAATAACATGAATCCTACTCCTTGACCCGTCAACATGGACCTCGTACCCCAAAGCTGACATAACCAAGTCAAGCTGTTGGGCTATACTATGTTCCAGTGGAAAGAGCGATCCGGCTTCTTTGGAGACAGCGGTAGATCATTGAGCGGTGCGCATCATGGGCTGGATCTCCGGTCCACGCGTCCAGGGGCGCTTCTAGGTTTTCTCTTCAGTCTCCACGTAATGTCGTTCGTTATAAGGGAATCCCGTAGAAAATCTCTCTTCTGGCCGCGCCATACTCTATTCTGGAACAGCTTTTTGAATCGCTTGCGAATCAATCACCCGGAACAGCTTTGGACCAACCAGATCTGCGAGTGCTCGGCACACATGCATCGTGATATGTGGTTCCAATCAATCTCCACGATCGAGTCCGTAATTCTACCCAAACAGCATGGACGCGGCAACGTCGACGTTCCCATCCGAAGCTTCGAGAAGCTGGACCGCTTGTTCCCTCGGTGCGCCGAGACCAACAAGCTGAGACCGATATCAGATCACGCGGGTCTCGATCTCTGCGTAAAAGGCTGCCTCACCGTCTGGATATCCGCTTCGACAGGTGCCTTCGTCCCACCTGAGACACCTTCAGCTGTACTGGCCGATGCCGGTCCGCTTGGTCCCGGTGCTCCCGCACTCGACGCTTGTCCAGTCCCAAGAAACTCCCTCGTTGTAGCTTGCGGACTCGCAACGCCCGCCTTCACTCCTACTCCCGCAGCCTCCCTCATCTCATCAGCGACGGACGCCTCGCCTCGTCGTCGAGCGAGGTCGGGAAGCTCGTGCTCAGGTAGGAAAGGGATCTCGGTGGATTGGATGCGAAGGGTATTGGTGGATAGGTCTATGCAGCATTGATGCCGCTTCTGCGAGACACCTGTCATCAGCAGTAGACGGGAACAAGGTGGACATGCGCACAAGCATGTCGAGGCCGAAGAGGAGGTCGACGGATCGGCCGTCCAGAACGGAGAAGGAACATGGGAGGAAGAGCGAGCCAAGGCGTATCTGAGCGGAATGGACGCGACCGAGGATCTGAGCTGTCCCGACGCCCTCAGCTACGCCTGCGAAGCGCTTGTCGACGAGGCGCATGATGCTGCGGACGAGATGCATCAGAAACGCCATTTAGTATCAAGGAAGACAAATACCCGCAAGCTTTGGCGCATTCAGGAGAAACTTTGAGATGTCAGCGAGGCGTAGTCGTAGCGACAGCTACGTACTGATGGTGGTCTGTGCACCGGAGTCGACGAAGGCTTTGACAGGGTGACCGTTGACCTCGACATCGATATACAGCATTGTCACATTGCCAAATGATTCGGGCTGTAATGCTATATAAGCGCTGTCCAATTTATACCAATGGCGGCAGCGGCCATTGAACTGACCGAGTATTCCATAGCATGCTGCATGTTCTCGAGTACCGCCTCCATCCGGATCGCTTCTTCGATCTTCTTCTGCGCCTATATCTCGAGTCAGGATCCCGCTGGCGCTCAGTGAGGAATCGGCTGACCTCAATGTCGTAGGGATCGGCGTTGAGCAGCTGCGATTCCTCGTCAGCCGGGGACGCATTTTCAGATGAGCAGCCTCGACGGCTCTTGACTCGTGGTCCGGCGTACTGACCTCTATTTGTCGATCCTTCTCCATCGCCGTCTCCCGCATTCTCGTCTGTTGCCGCATAAAAGCCTCTTTGAACCGTGCAGTCCCAGCTTGGATGGCCGCGGCGAACTCGGGGTCATTCTGCACTCGCGACGGGGCCATCAGAAGCACGAGACAGCGGTAAAAGACCGATTCGTCAGCCTCGCTCAGCTCTGTGGGGAGACGTTAACGCACATTCCGCAAGTCCGACATCAACCTTGGATCCCCCAACGCCTGCAACCGCATCCGCTCGAGATCGGCGTCGGTATTCGGAAAGGCCTGCGCTTGTTGCCGTCTGACTTGACCACTCGATGGACCAGCAGCCTGCGTTTGGTTGCTGTTGCAGTTGATCAGCTAACTCAATTTGTTCTCCAATAGCCGGTGGATACGGCCACCGGCATGGCAGACATCAATGTAGCTGAATACTCACTTGAGGGTGAGGAATATGGTACATGCGTCTCCCGCCACACCGAAGCTCTCTATCGCTTTATTGCCATCATTCAGGGAGACGCCGGAATCCGTGCTGAGGAGTTGGGAGGGAGCGGGAAGACCAGTCTAGTCTGCGTCAGCAACGTGATTGGCACCAACAGCTCAATACCGAAGGCCCGGCAGATCCACAGATCTCCGCACGGTCAGAGAATGCCAGCTTTGAAAGATGCTGACCGCTGACTCACCTCAGCCTCGATGAGCGCCTGTAAATCCTGGACTTCCATCGAGGGGTCAACCTCATGCTCATACACGCTGTCGGGAGCGATGATGGTGAGTCGCATGATGACGCTCAGGTGCAGAGCCTCCGAGGAGCTGCTGCGCTGCAGCCGGTCGAGATATTCGCAAGGACCCCGCTGTATTTGCTTGAAGGGTATAGTCGGAATGAGAAATTCAAAAGGTCGACAAAGCAAAGCGTAACTAACCGTTCCTCCAGGCATTTAACACGTGTGGATAGTGCAGCATCACGTGATCCGTCAGGCCACTAAGACCTTCGTGTCCTTCCTCTTCGCTGTTGTCACCAAGACACCCGACGCAACGACGCCTCGCTCTTCTCGATAGCATCGCAGTCTCTCCTCGAATCATTGACTCGGGCAAAGGTGGCTTTGACGAAGCTTGAGCGCCGCGTCTTGAGTACGCCAAACTCTTCGATTTCCTGTGGGTGCGGCGTAATTAGACGACGGTTCATCTCTCTCATGGAATCGATCTCCTAATTTATGCTGCACTCCATGACGCTCGTCTACGGGTGGCAATCTCATCCAAATCAGTGCACATTCTACTCCTCATAGCGATAGAACTGACCCTGATACCGCCATGAATCCCGGGTAAGCCATACTCGGATTCTGCGAATGGTCAGGCCAGGACTCACCGACCGGCTCATGCAAGTAACGACCTCCGACCTCAGCACTCAAACATGTCGCGAAATGGCCCATACAGAGCTTCCTGCGCCTTGACAATGGATATCAATGAGGACATTCCGGCGGGAGAGGGGATCGGCGGAACCAGAGCGAGCCCATAAAGTGACGGTCGAGGAACAGGCGGCAATGTCTGGGGAGTCAAGAGCAGTAAGTGGAGGATGTTAACGATCACCGCATATCGATAGCTACATCTGACTGGTGCTGATTGTTGCTCGAGAGCCGCGGTTAGCTCGAAATATAATCCACACTCATCAAGCCAAGCTGTGGACGTGAAACAGTCACGGAGACCCATGTCGATGATAACAACAGAATAGCGCGCCGGGTCAACATTATCTTTCTGACCTACTCGCCAGATCGTCTTGACTCGTGAAGCTCGGCATCCACATCCCGATGCATCGCTATCCCTCCTCTCTACAGGAAATCCGGTACCAGCCCGTTCCTCTTCCTCGATTCCCCTTCTTACGTCTCACCAATCCACCCACATCTCTTTCCGCAATCACAGTCGTCATTGGCCAATAAAGACATTTTCAAGCTAGATCGAAACCGACTCGTTTGTCATGAAGTCATATATCGACATTGCCGGGTAAGACGGGGCTCGCTAGCAGTATATGATGCAGACTCGGCGCATGGCGATACATCCGGCGAGACGGGGCGGCGAGACTGGCAATTGTCACGAAGTAGGAGCATGTCGGATGGGGGAGTCGAGTGAGCGGAGTGGGTCGGTTGGAGCGGGTAGATCGAGGACGTTTGAAACTGGGTGCGGATCGAGGATGCAGGCCGTGAAGATTGAAAGCACCGATGAAGGTGGTCAACTTATCGCCCATACATCCAGGACACCACGTGACGAGAGGGGGAATCAGAAGGAATTTTGAAGCGCCAGAAAAAGATGGTTCGACACCAGGCGTACCATGCGGTATTGCGACGATTGTGGGAAGTGGTGCAAAGAGCAGCACGGACTTACCCGCCCTTATCGCACACATTTTGAAACTCTGCTCACACGCTGACGGCAGTACTAGCTCATCCAGATTGGGCCAGTGGCTACGGCGGGTGTGGTGAGGAGGACGTGGATGACGATCAGGAGGATCAGGATCAAGTGAGGGCTGGGGATCGTGATCCTGTTCTTTATGGTGGCGCTTGTGGTGTGCGTGGGAGTAGAGGCGGGCGGGATAGTGAGTCCGGTCATCTTGACTTTCGTATCTAACTTGTGGCGAGCGGAGAGCAGGATCTGGTGGCGACGACGTTGATGCTGTCATTCGATCCAACAGACGTTCCTCGTACCCCTATTTCGAGAAACAGCCGGAGCCTGAATTCGCCTTGATCGCCGAGAAGCTGATTGTTCCAAAGAACACGCTCGAACTCCGATGGCGATCATACGAAGAAAGGGCCTCCGGACCTTGGTAAGATCGTTTGTACACTGCTGCAGAGAAGAGGGTACATTCGCTGATCATTCCGTCAACGACTGGTAGACTGCCGCGATGGAGCTGGGGAATGCTGTGCTCGCTGAGCCAACCATTGATTCAGTGACCCGAAAGCATCAGGGAACAAGGATCGGCACGGAGAGGTACGAGAGATGGGGAACGACTTGGGCGTCTGACAAGAAAGCATCTTTCGGCAGCAAGTTGTGATGGAGAGAAGCACGCCCTCGCCCTGGCGATCTCGTCCCCTTCTTTCGCTCTGACATAGGATCGGGCGGATCGCCGTGCAGACGATCCCATCTGTCAATGCTGCCTCGAATATGCTCATTTCATGATACGGCGTCAGAAACACGTCAGTATGGCTCGGGAGGGCTAGAAGGAGATGGCGTAATTGAGTACATCGACTCAAGATATGACTCCTGATACATCCGACGTATATAAAGGTTAGTCTACGGAATAGTTCCCTTGTTTGAGGAACGAATCTCTCGTCCTCTTCTTGACACATTCTAAGACCAGAACGACCGAACTCCCTTGACCAAGAACTCAGATCCTGACGTACAGAGAGGAGTTCCGTCAGATCTCCCTTCCGCTGGAATGGTGTGTCAAATAATGAACGCTCACTATCAGCATCAAATAACATCTGGGGTTTGAGCAACTCAAATAATGGCGAGACCTTGGACAACAATGAAACAGGTTCACAATTTACGTTGTGACTGAACTGATACGACTTCTGACTGCTGAAACTCAAACCACAAGTATCAAAAAGAGTTTCACTGCGGCACCTTGTCTTCAGTCAAAGGAGAACACGTGTCAGCTCCTTTCTTTGCCACCTCAGTCCCTCTTCCTTGATCCATCTTGAAAGTCAGGCTGCTCTCATACATTCCCATGGGATGCAACATCTTTGGTACCAGCTATCAATCGCATACCTTACCATCACCGCTCTGTCCCTTGATATGACGAATTTATATCCTCACTCTTCAGCTACATGCCTCATGTTCCCATTCTTGACCTTACTTCCCTTCAATCTCCCATAGCCCAATAAGCTCTTGGGAGAAATTGTGGCCGTCCAGGCTTGAAGGAGAGTTTCATGATTTTCAGTTCTTCTGAGCGCTGCTTGAGAGTAGCGACCAATTTGTTTAACCCTGGGCCTGACTCCTCAAGCTTTGACAAGGACCGCAGAAGGGGCAGGTGCTGTTACCAAAAAGACATTGTAGGGCTGTTCTCAGAGTAGGGGAGATGGCTGTGGCTTCGAGGCAGCAGACATGTCAAAGTTGTCCTGGCTGGCCCTTTGGCCGATTGCGGCATGCTCTAGGTCCTCGGAATCTCGCAAGGCCATTGACCAGTCCTCATTGACTGTATCACTGAGAAAAGGATGGGGAGAGCTCAAGAAGTTCCCAGACAGATATCCCTCATCGCAAGAGTTGCATGTTCCTGTTTGAGGGTGAGGATTGAAGGGGTCCTCAGGGTTGTTGTCTAAGCCTTAGGCAAGACTTGGGGACATATCGATGTCCTCACTGGCGTGAGGTTCCTGAATATCCAATGGAGATGAAAACCCAAGGATATTACAGACAAGGAGAAACAGTCAGAAGAGGAAAATATGATGGATATGCAGAAAAGCACGACATCGACAGAGAGAGATCCAGTCTCTAATGAGGACGGTCACAGACAGCGGCTGAATGGTGGACTATCTGAAGGGACCTCCCACGTGACCGAAACAACACTTGAGCGATACTTGCCCTCTATTGAGCAAGCAGTGGCCACCAATGCACAGGAAAGAGCATCTCACGAGTATGATCCCACCAAGACAAGGGATGACAACTTCACCGTGCATGAAATACAGCTGGGGCTGGATGCCAAGTCCATTGAACGGAAACATGAGCATGACATGCACGGATGATGACCGCTCAACCATGCACATTGGGGGCATGAATCCTAATTTAGGTGATCCAGTCTCTGAAGCAAGCATCTGGGCTCATGGACATGGTACAGCGCTGTTGGTGGAGCCATCAGAAATGGAGGAAATCCAAACGTACACTTGGGGCGAGTTGACAATGCCTTGGGGGCTCTGTCTCCATTTTGTATGGACTTATATACCTTGCAAGCGGTTCGTAAATAGAACGGGTGGCAAAGGTTGAGGGATTTTCTGACCAATCAGAATAACGCCTCAATTCCTGTGCTGAACAAGCGACAGGAATTTCCCAAATCGGGATGAAAGCCTCAAGGAGAGTTACACGAAAGAAAGTTGGGTGCACAGGAACAAAGGTACTGGGTATGTCGGTCGTGTTGGTTCATGACAGTGGCATCGGCAGGATTTGAACCCATGACGCTGGGGCTGAATATTCTGTAATAAACACGCTTAATGGGTAACGTGATACCACTGAACAAAAGCAGTATTCAGCCCAGAACTGGCTGACATTTTAACCTGGTGGTGTCATTCATGACATGTACATACAACTTGTGATTTTAGCTTCAAAATGTACCCAAACGTGTGGGAGCACTTTGCTGAATGGAACTAAAGTTTCAGTCACCAAGAAGTCAACCTGTCATGAGCAGCAAATTCATCACCATATTGAATCCACCTTACTCTAAGAAATGTAGGAACATTAGGTCACCAGCTGTTCCGCAGAAGTAAGTGCATGTTGCAATAGCTTAAAAGAGTTGTACAGATATTGAAAGGTATATACAGGAGCATCTTTGGATCTGGACCTTGTTCTGTTCTTGATCTCTGGATTCTATGTAAACCCTAGACACACACCACAGCCATAGTTCTGGTCTCCTCAGTGCTATTCCATGTCAATACTCACCATGCATAGTGGCAGGGCCACATGCATGGTCTGCCTCTGGAGAAAGAAATCTTCTGATTGCTTTGATAGGTATTGACATGTCTGTTTCTTGCACAAAGCAACCAAGACCTAGGTCAATGCTTGTTTCAACGCCACTCCTGAAAATGGATTTACGTTTCAACCTATGATGCAGATGAGCGCACAAACACAACATTCAAAACATCCCCTTGCCAGATCTCACCCCTTCCCCCATAGATGGAACAGGGATTAAGCTCCTTTGGCTCAGTATTGCCACTTGGGTGGGTACTGTCGGTGTAGGATAAAACCAATACAATGGTCTGCTAAGATGGTAATCAATATCAACCCAAGATCCAACATTTACTCCATCACACCACCGCTCATTCTCCATTGCTGTCTCCCTATCTCTGCATCTTCCATCATACTGATAATGACTCCAACCATTACTGCTTCCTCACTGGAAGAAACCCCAACCATTATCATTGACCCCTCTGAGGACACCGATCAGAGCACCATGAACCAGATACCAGCATTTCCGAGCATGTCCCTCTTGAGCCCTGCGAGCATACGTGCTACAAACAGGACAATTCTCTACCAGAAGAATGACAACCAGAGCACTGATAGTGACAGTCTGGAGTCACTGTGTGACTATAGCCGATGTCATAATGAGGACGGGTTCTCTCCACCCCCAATGAGTATCCAACCCCTTGACTACAGCTCTGTCAGCCAACAAGTCAACTCTTCTACAACACAGGCATTCAAACCTCTCTCTACAGATGATACACTCCCCAGAAAATGCCAGCAGACTTTTGGGTGAAGACTCAGGAGAACAGACAGACGGGTATACAGAACGGGAACCAGATGGACACCCAAATAGTCCACCATCCATCAAGTCCATGATACATCCAATTGTGTATCCAGATGATGTCACTGTCACGGTGGACATTCAGAGCAAGATCTTGAATCACATGCGTCGGAAGAAGGATTACAGACAGATGAAGACCCAGAATTCCAGAAATTTATCAACTCCATGTATGAGGAAATAGAGGTGTCAGATGATGGATCAATGGCAGGAGATGAGGCGGAGACCAAACTCACCAAACGTCAGTCCAGCATGGACTGCTCACGAGCGGGGACACCAAAAGCTCATGACAGTCAATGGCACTTAAGGACAGCTTTGCGGATGTGCTGTCTAATACCTCGGATCCTGGAACCATTGGATCGGTCTAGTGATGCACAAGGGGCCTTCAAGCTTGGACAAACTTTTGTACCGAAGGATGAAGGATGAGGACTATAATGGCAGAAGTCTGTGGGTAACACCGTTACAGCGGATGCGCCTGAGCCTTAGTCAAGTAGTAGTCATACCAATAGAATTCTGTTCATCACCTCGCGGTGAGCTTGTGCACAAGGCCTGAGGAAGCTCAAAGCACAGTGGTCACTCGTGTGCGCCTGTTGACCAACTGCAACACACTCCATGACTGAGTGGCAAATTATTGCAGCTGGTGTGCAATCACATAGATGCTCAATCAAATCAGGTGGTCTGACTGGAACAGCCAATTGTGGATTAAGAATGAGCTTGGACTGGAGAAGGATCCTGAAGCAACCATATTGGTGTCAAATTCAGGGTGATAAAAGGGGAAAGAAGGGAGGAAAGCTTTGGGCTACTTGTTCTTGCTCCGGCTATCATTCACGTCCATTCTGGCAAGGTCAACAGGTCTGTGTCACGGATCCTGTCACGGATGACACGCCGCACCACAAATCGCCACTCGACGAAATCAACGAGATTCGTCGAAATGCCGCCGACTCGCTCTGGGTACTTAAGGTAACTCGTAGACGCATCTTGCCCTTAACCGCTATTATATAGTCTCGCCTTGACTCGTATGCAACCTTGCCAGCCCTGTTAGACCACCCTTCCCCTGTATCCCATGACAATGACGGATCGGATCACTTTTATACCTTGCAGGCGGCCTTTATACAAAATAAGGTTGGTGTCACGATCGTGAATTTGAAGCTCGGATAATACCGAACATCGCCGAACATCGCCGAACATCACCGAAGATAGGCCTGAAAGGCGATGTATGAAAGGGATGGACTTGAGAGTCGGGGAGAACCAGCGATTCGAGATTGAAAGTCATTGAAACATTTAGAATCACTATAGTTAACTAGCCTACTCATAGCCTCTGCATCTCTAGCCCACGCTACTTCACCGGCACTTAACTCGGCTACACCCAGGCGTGTCCTCGAATTATTCCAGCCACGTTCGACCACGGTAGTCCAACTTTGCCGATGCTCAGACGACCGTCGCCGATTCTAGGAGCTGAGCGTCGGGCCTATTTGCTGGTCGACGTAGCACCGTGATAAGAGGCGAACCATGCATGTGGGCCTACCACAATGCATGTTGGGTATGCTGGTCTTGTTGGTTCATGAAACCTGCGCGCTTCCCTCTCTCGCCCGCCACCTCTCCCAGTCCTTCCGCACGTCTGACGTCAACGGTAGGTTGGTCCCTGTCTCCAGGATCCCAGGCTGCATGGATGCCGCTCTGATATTCCTTGTAGGCTGAGTAATTATCCCTCCATCCAGTCCGTGTGTTGCTGTTGCATACACCACCCTTCCTGGCTCTAGATCGACACCGAGTACCGAATTCTAGCAGTCTGCTAGCTGCAGGGATACCTCAATCGTTGTTCTCCAGGGGGCGTAGGATGATGGGTCATGGGATAGCTTGGGTACGTCATTCAGGCTGATTCTAGAGGTAGACATGCTGAATATTGACCGCTTCTCAGTTTGGTAGAGCCTCCGACTTTCATTCTGTTACAAGTGGGTGGAAACGCGATGCAACTCGACTGATCTAGCCAAGTCTGATGTAACTCTGTACAAACCCGTCATCATCTGCTCCATCCCGTGCGGGTACCTGATAGCATTAGCACTGCTACTCTGGGAGCAGCCTACGACTCTCCCGGTGTAACACGAAGGACCGCCGGCCACATAAGCGCGTCATTCCTCCCAAGCGCGTGATAATGAGCTTGAGAAGGTACATTCCGTTACACGGGACCGATCAGAGGCAGGCCAATGAAGTGTCTACCATATCAAAGAGAAAGCAGCCGTGAAGCACGCCAGATATAGGCGACATTTCATTCACACGTGGCGCGACGTGAGCCCTTTCGGATCCGCCGACTCATTTCCCCAAAATCACTTTCGCATTCCGTTCCTTTTGTCAACGTCTACTTACCTCATTTTGACAACGAAACCCATCAAAACAACCCCATAATCATGTCCACCGTGACCAGAATCCAGGCCCGTCAGGTGAGCGGTCCTTCTCACAGCCGTCCAAGCTTGCGGAGCAGAATCCCTTTCGCTGATGTTGGTTGAACTTGGTATAGATCTTTGACTCCCGAGATGAGTGTTGTCCTTTCTTCCCCTTCCCATCTCTCTCGGATCTTTTCATTCGCTTTATTCTACCAGACTGGTGACGGCGGTGTCGCCCCTCGGACACCCCCGCATTGATCTGCTCGCGCTGATATTGACCTTCTTCCTTCGCTCTCGTTCCTCCTTCCCTCCCTCGCACCTGAAACTTCCTCGTACGCTTGATACTTGCTCTCGGCTTCTCGCCATCTGCTCCGCATGGCCGGATCTCCCCCTTTCCATCACCACGACATGGCTTGACGACTTTACGCAACCCGACTGTTGAGGTTGATCTCCATACCTCGAAGGGTAAGCTGCCTCTCCCTCTTCTTCTGCCTGATAAGAGACTATGCTAATCTCTGGATCTGCTTTTCCTTCCATTCCGCCAATTATTACTTCCCCCCGTCCTCTTTCCCCTCGCAGGCATGTACCGCGCTGAGGTCCCTTCTGGCGCTTCGACCGGTGTTTACGAGGCCGTGGAGCTCCGAGACAAGGGGAAGGACTACATGGGCAAGGGTGGGTATTCGTCACCATCGAGTAGAACCACTGACTGATAGGTCCAGGCGTCTCCAAGGCCGTCGACAACGTCAACAAGGTAATCGGCCCCGCCCTCATTGACGCGAAGATCCCAGTCTCCTCGCAGAAGGAGATGGACGACCTGCTCATCAAGCTTGATGGGACCGACAACAAGGGCAAGCTCGGCGCAAATGCCATCCTCGGTGTCTCTATGGCTGTCTCCGAAGCCGCTGCTCATGAGAAAGTAGGTCAGATGCTTCTTAGAGGGGATATGCTGCTGATGCACTTCAGGGTGTCCCTCTTTACGCCTACCTTGCGGGACTTGCTGGTGTGCAGGAGCCTTACGTCATGCCCTGCCCAGCGTTCAACGTCATCAACGGAGGCGAGCATGCTGGTAACTCCCTCGCATTTCAGGAATTCATGATCCTTCCCACCGGCGCCAGCTCGTTCACCGAGGCGATGAAGATGGGTACAGAGACCTACCACAACCTGAAGAAGGTCATTACCAAGAAATACGGCAAGGACGGTGGGTGGGAACCTGTTGCCAGCGGTTGAGGCTGATCAACTTAGCTTGCAACGTTGGTGACGAGGGTGGCTTCGCGCCCAATGTGACCGGTGCCGACGAGTCGCTTGATCTCCTTACCGAGGCGATCAAGGAGGCCGGTTACACCGGAAAGGTCCAGATCGGGCTCGACGCGGCGTCCTCGGAGTTCTACAAGGAGGGCAAGTACGACCTTGACTTCAAGGTGAGTCGCCGTTTGCTTCACGACCGCGTTGTAACGTTAATGGCTGCAGAACCCCAATTCCGACTCTGCCAAATGGCTCACCGGCGCTCAGCTGGCGGACGTGTACAACGGATACATCGAGAAGTATGACATTTGCTCAGTGGAGGACCCCTTCGACCAGGACGATTGGGAGGCTTGGTCGGCATTCAATAAGTCGGCGAAAATCCAGAACGTCGGCGACGATTTGCTGGTCACGAACCCTCTTAGGATTAAGACGGCCATCGAGAAGAAGGCTTGCAATGCGCTACTTCTCAAGGTGGGTCCAAACACCAGGGCCAACCGATTACTGACGATGTGGATTGTAGATCAACCAGATTGGGACCATCAGCGAATCGATTCAAGCTTAGGTTTTCGCAGCGGGTCCATGCTTCACGCTGATAGATCGCAGCGTCCAACTCTCGCAGTCCAATGGGTGGGGAGTCATGACCTCGCACCGCTCCGGAGAGACCGAGTCGGTCTATATCGCCGACCTCGCCGTCGGCCTGCGCACTGGGTGAGTACCTTCATGTTCGGGATAGGTCACCTGACGTCCCGTCAGTCAGATCAAGACCGGCGCTCCCTGCCGTTCCGAGCGCATGGCTAGTGAGTCTATCTCTTCATTCTGCGCCAGAACTGACGAGTGGCAGAATACAACCAGCTTCTCCGCATCGAGTACGCCTCTTCTGCCGTCAAAAGATTAAATCCGCTGATTGTGGCCCAGGGAGCAGCTCGGCGACAAATGCATCTTCGCCGGCGCCAAGGGCTTGTCCCGTGGTACGGCCGCGCCGGAGCTCCACTCGACCTAGGCGGGTGCGTAGAGAGGGTCCGGTATCGAGATTTCGTCAAATCATGAGGGAGATGCATATGAATGGAATCGTGCCTTACCAGACTACAAAAGTTGCGAGGCCATACGATGGCACTGCCAATTTGAGCTGGTTGGAAAGTCGACGGAGCATCTTCTTGTGTTCACTCCTAAGCTTTCTACCAAGACAGCAGCGAAGAAGTTCTCGAATTCTTTTCATCCCATCAAGACGATCTGTCAGCGTATCATGGCATCAGCCGAGCAGAAGAAGCTGGCCAGTCGCCGACTCTCACATTGGCTGGAGAACGACCGTCGAATCGTACGTTCCCTCTCCTTCCCTGCAAGGAGAGCTGTATCATCCCTCTTGCCCGCCTTTTCTGCCGTGCCATTCCGAGAGAGTGAGAGATAGTCCAGCTGATACCTGGTTTCTAGGTGACATATCGAGAGATCTCGAGAGATGTAGGATGTCACGTCAACATCGCCAAGAAGTGTGTCCCCCTTCTTCTCCGTGTCATTACAAACCCAACCCAAGATCCGAGCGTCCTACACCTCCCTCCTCTCTCTCTCCGCCAGCCTTGTTCCTCTCTTGTCCGACTTTGATACACCGGCTGAAATGGCCAGTCTCCTCCTCGATCACCTATCAACCCACCCCTCCCTCTCCCCAACGTACATCCTCACCGGCCCCCTCCTCCCTTCCTCCTCCCTATCTTCCACCCAACTAAACGATCCCTACTCCACCCAAGTTCCTGGGGAGGGTAAAGGGAGTCTGAGGGGCTTGGCGGGCGCGAAGGGGATGGTCAGGATCGTGGATATGGATGAGATGAGTGATGGGGAGAGGAATTCGGAGGACGGGGTTTGGGAGGGTATGGAGGGTGAGGAGGAGGGGATGGGGAACGACGAAGGTGACCCAGCGGGAATCGGGCGAGGCAAAGGAGGATTAGGAGTAGGAGGCGTGGGGAGGGAGGAGGAGGTGTTGAGGAGTGAGCAGGTGGCGCGGTGGGGCGTGGTGCTTGTTCAGGGGGCCGGGCTGGAAGGTCTGTCTTCTACTGGACTTCGTTGTGGTTTGTGGACTGATGGGTTTGGGGGTAGAGAAGAAAGCGTTGTTCGAGTCGGGTGTGACGGTGACGATCTACGCTCTCTCCCTAGCTCCCATCAACGTGAGTCTCCCAACGCTATCCGTGTAGTGAAGAGCTGATGTGGTATAGGACCCCGCGCAGTATCTCCTCCCGAACCTCTCGCTGAGGGCAAATGCTGTGTATCGCAATCCGGCGGCTTACGGGGGCATCACGGGGGATGCGTTCGTCCCCGAGGAGAAGAAGGCTGGACCTGCGAAGGGAATGAAAGATGGGGGACTGGAGTTTGGGAAGAAGATCGAGAAGGTGTGTCTGTCAAAGTCGCTCAATCCCCATATTGACGGCTCCAGGCTGAGGTGAAGAAGGTGGACCCGCCTCCCGCTGTCATCTCAAAGGCGAGAAAGAAGACCCAGCAACCAGCAACCACGAAAGAGAAGTCAGCCGAGCCCCCCAGACCTGCCGGCCCATCCAAACCCAAAACGAAGAAACGAGTCATCGCGTCCTCTGACGAAGAAGGAGAAGGAGGAGGAGAAGCGACGGTCAAGGTGGAGCAGCCCCCCGAACCGAGCTCGTCGATGGTGAGAGCTGAAGAGAGGGCGGCGATGGAGGTGATGATGGGGATGGAGGTGGATGAGATGGAGCCGTCCTCGGATCCTGTGGCGGGCGGACCTTCTCAATCAAAACGGAAACCTGAGCCCAAGTCAGATACCAAGAGCAAGACGAAGACGGATAAAGAGAGGGAGAAGTCGAAGGCTGGAAGTGAGGACCTGGGGGTGAGAAGCGAGCCGGGGAGGAAACGGCGGCAGGTGAAGAGGTCGAGGGTGGAGGTGGATGCGAAGGGATATACGGGTAAGTCCTATATTTGCCGAGGTTTTTTGACCAGGGGTTGACATGGAGTTTAGTTACGAAGGACTATATGAGTGACGAGAGCTATTCTGGAGGAGAGGAGGAACGAGAGGAACCAGCGAAGGCGGCAACAGTGGGGGCGAAGGCGGAGGATAGGCGGAAAAGCGGAGGGAAGGCGGTTCCGAGCATGTCGAGTGTGGTTGGGAGAGGGTCTGATGGCGTTTGTGGAAGCGGGGGAGGAGGAGCAGGTCCAGGGCCAGCAGAAGGGGGAGGAGGAGGTGGAGGAGGGAAGAAAGCTGGGCAGAGTACGCTGAAGGGGTTCTTTGCGAAGAAGAAGTGAGCATGCACGCGTGCTTGATGATCTCGTATCACACCACCAATCTGCTATCCGAGCTCCACCTTGCGTCAAGGACACGTTTGGTGTAACATGCTCGTTACGATCAGCTGCTCGCTATTCCGCAACCCCTCGACGCCATCAGCGCTCGAGTATTCTAAAGCTGAGCATGCCACACCGCCTCCTTCGCCACTCGTGCGTCATCCCTTCCCAAAATGCAAAACGGCCCCGCGTTTCAGGCGTGGTAGTGCTCTTCCTCGTTGTAATTCATCTCCCACCCCCAAAACACCATCAAATCAACGAAAGCTCACTCCCTACTTCGGCAGCTCGACACGATGCAGCCAGGTGATATCTACAACCCCAACTCCCCCCGACGAGATGGCTACGGCTACACCTCCCACTCAATTCCACCTCCAACCCAGACACAGACCACACCCACCCGAAACGCCTTCCCTTCCTCCATGACCTATCCAAACCTGCTCAACCCGAATCCGTATGACGATCCCCCACCCATAATACACCAATCTCAGTCACAATCACTTCCACTCCCCTTTCCGCAATCCCAGTCTCAGCCGCAACCTCCTTTCCGAAGTCAATCACCTCCTTTCGCACAGGGGTACGCCGACCCATTCGCCGATGGATCACACCACTACCCCTCACAACCAATTTTAAACCCCTCGAGTCCCACTCGACCTTACGATATAGATAGACCGCCGAGGATGTCTCTCCCACACCAACCCACTCAACCCTTTCCACCTTCCCAATCCTTTTCACCGCCCCGCCAATACATCTCCCCACCTCAACCCCCACCCCCTCCGCACCCCCGAGCGCCGTTCGACTCCACCTCCCAACCCTACGGACTAAGCGACAACCGCTTAGCAAGTCCCCCACCAATGATGCAGCATCACTCGTCCTCGTCCACCGCTGGAGGGGGATATCCACCTCGACCCGCCAACCTGTACGGCGGGGACGAGGACATAAACGACTCTGCTCCGCTACTTGCACACGCTGCGCCCGACGTGCGATTCGGGATCCCTCAATCGGCTTCCCGGCCAGCAGTGAGGTATCAGCTCTCGGACACTGGGCGTGGAGCCGGGGGGGAGAGCGATATTGGATTGCCTGGCCGTGCGGAGAATGGGGTAGAGTATGAGAATGGGTATGGCAATGGTGGTCTGAATGGGTATGGCAATGGTGGTCTGAACGGATATGGAGGAGGAGGGGGGGACGAGGATGACGAGACGATGGTTCATTACGGACCGGTGCCGGTGAGGGTGATGAGGAGGAATAGGACGCAAAAGAGGGTCGCGTTAGTCGCTCTCTTCACCCACCCGCATACGTCGTGACCCATACCGAATCTCCCTCTTTCACTGGCTGTCTCGCGTATTGCTGGTTTACCCGCGCACTGGCTGCCGCGTACCGCTCGCAACCCCGCTAACGCTCGCCTCGCCAGACTCTTCCGCGGCCACCTCGTCCTGGACATCGACGTCCCTTCCATGCTTCTCGACCAGTGTCACATCCGAGAGGGGACCGAGTTTACAAAGATGCGGTATACGGCTGTCACTGGAGATCCTAATGACTTTGCGGTGAGTCTCGATGCTCCACTTCGCTAAGCCTCCTCTTCCCACGCATCTTTGACTTTGATAGTTGTTGACGAGCTGTGCGTGAATCTAGGAGGATAAGTATACTTTGCGGCAGAGGCTGTATGATCCGCCACGGCAAACGGAACTGTTCATTGTAAGTGGTCGAGCTAGACAGCGGTACGGATCCTGATCTCGGCAGGTTATAACGATGTATAATGTCAGTAGCCGGAAAGCAGGAGGAAGGAAAGGTGCTGATGAACGCAGGAAGACGACGTGCTCTTCTGTCGGACGATACGAGGGGTGATGCAGAATATCGCACATCTGTGTACTCGGTCGAAGAGTAAGACATGGGGCAAAGAGGGATGGAAGAAGGTGCGTCTGTTTCACTCTGGGTAATCGTGACCGTGCTGATGGGTGTTGATCGGACAGGTCGTGGTGTGCGTGGTAGCAGATGGGCGAATGAAGATCAACCCGCGGACACGGTCGGTGCTCGCTGCGCTGGGGTGCTATCAGGATGGAGTGGGGAAGAACGTGGTCAATGGGAAGCCGGTGGTACGCCGCTCCGCTCGAAGGCTGTGCTCACAGGCTCGTAGACCGCACACTTATTCGAATATACCACGCAATGTAGGCTTCCTGATGCACTGGTGGGATTCTATTGATGGGTTGCAGCGGCTATTGCCGGCGACGGTACTATTAAGCGAGGGGATACGAAGAATGTTCCGGTACAGATGATCTTTTGCATGAAGGTGCGTAATCCGATGTGAAGGATCCGGGACTGACAATGGTCTGGCAAGTAGGAGAAGAACCAGAAGAAGGCGAGTGTAGTGATCCGTTACCGGTGGAATACTTATCCAGACACAGATCAACAGTCATCGATGGTTCTTCAAGTGAGTTCCATCTGCCAGGCGAGCGCTCCTGCTGACTAGGTGTAGTGCCTTCGGAGCATGCCTGCGGCCGAAGTGAGCTATCCCTTTCCTTAACGCCTTGGACCGTCGAATTGACTGGCACAGCGTCTGCGTCCTCCTCGATGTCGGAACACAACCCGGCCCCGACTCAATCTACCACCTCTGGAAAGCCTTCGACATCAACTCCTCCGTCGGCGGCGCATGTGGCGAGATCGTCGCGCTCAAGGGTTTGCTCTGGCGGAACCTGCTCAACCCGCTCGTCGCGGCGCAGAACTTCGAGTATAAGATGAGCAACATATTGGATAAGCCGTTGGAGAGTGTCTTTGGGTACATAACCGTGTTGTGAGACATGCGGTCCTGTATGCGACTCAAGCTGATGACATTCCGATAGACCGGGAGCTTTCTCGGCATATCGAGTGAGCGAATCTCAGATCAAAGAGAGGACGCCAAACGCTAACGTTCCATCAGTATATCGCGCTGCTTAATGACGAGAAAGGAAATGGACCGCTGAAGAAGTACTTCATTGGCGAGACGATGCATGGTGCAGGAGCGGGAATCTTGTGCGTTGGTAGAGTCTCGTTCAAGCCGGCGCTGATGAGGATGTGATAGCTCGGCAAATATGTATCTTGCGGAAGGTGCGTTTCTTCGCTTCTCAAGAGTCCAGTCAGCTGACGTGAAGTAAGACCGTATCCTGTGCTGGGAGCTGGTCAGCAAGCGGGGATGCAAGTGGAAACTGCATTATGTCAAGTCTGCATACGCGATCACTGATGTTCCCGATACTGTGAGGCTCACCACTTTCTTCCCTTCCCCGGCTGAAACCTCCCCTAGGTGGCGGAACTGGTCTCTCAACGGAGAAGGGCAGTGATCCCCAGGACTCGTTGAGGCAGAAACTAATGAGAAGCAGATGGCTGAATGGCTCTTTCTTCGCGGCCATACACTCAATTGTCCACTTTGGCTACCTTTACCGCTCATCGTCAGCCATGTCCAAGGAAATCGCATCCGAGCTGATGATAGAGCAGGCATTCTTTCACAAGAAAGCTGTTCTTGCATTTGGAACTGTTGTATCGTGAGCCTCGCGAACACCGAAACGGACGAGACTGATTGACAACAGAGACTGCCAATCTTATCTTCTCGTGGTTCGCGCTCGGCAACTTTTACATTGCCTTTGTACGTCATCTTGCCATGCGCCAGCACTAGCCAAGACTGACGTTGGTTTCCAGGTTGTACTGACAGTGAGCGAAGACGGTACTGAGCTCACACCCCGCTGAAACTTCACAGAACTCGCTCGACTCGCTCGGCAATGCCTGGCATTACGTCAATATCCCACTCCACTACCTTTACGCCGCGCTCCTCCTGCTTTGTTTCTTGCTCGCATTGGGTAATCGGCCAGCAGGGTGAGCGAAATCCTATAGTCTCAACATCTCTCTCTAATGACATCGCGCGGTAGCTCGAAATGGGGTTATACCATCAGCATGATCGGGTTTGCAGGTTTGACGGTCTATATGATCTTCGCAGCTGGTACGTCTCTTCTCCCATATCCCAAGGCATGCACATCAGTCCATTTTCAATCCCCTTGTTCCGTGTATTCTGTGTACGCTTGAATTCCGAGCTGATCATAAGTACAGTCTACCTCGCCATTACCGGTATCGAGAACGTCGAGAAAACAGGCAGCGTCACTGTCGGTAACGTGTTTGGAAACAAGATCTTCCGGAATATCGTGCTTTCCCTTGCGGCGACATATGGACTGTACATCCTTGCGTCGTTGCTCGCGTTGGATCCTTGGCACATGAGTGGGTCGTGATTTGGGCCGGCTTCATAACGCTGACAGGAGGCAGTCACGAGCTTCTTGCAATACCTCATGGTGAGTGGTACGGTTTGTCCGGTTTGCGAAGCTGAGGAAGTGGTAGCTGGCGCCCTCGTACATCAATGTTTTGAAGTGGGTGTTTGGCTTCTTTCTTCCCCTCCAATGCTGAGCCAGCGGCAGCGTCTACGCCTTCTCAAATGTGCACGATGTGGTAAGTATCCCTGGTGATTGTAGCATATCCGCTAATGACTGGCAGTCATGGGGGACGAAAGGCTCCGACAAGGTGAGATCTCTTTTGCCGGTCGATAGCCTCCTTGCTGATGCGCTCGCAGGTCAACGAGGACCTCGGCGTGGTCAAATCACACTCCGATAACAAAAACGAAGTGACCGTCGACGTCCCCGTCGAACAGCACGATATCAATGCTGTGTATGCGGGCGAGCTGAAGACATTGATGGGGAAGGCACCGAAGGAGGTAAAGGTGATTTCGGACGATCAGAAGCAGGAGGACTATTACAAGGTGCATGTGCCCGACTCCTTGTGGCGGAAAAAGCTGATACTTCGATGATGTTCAGAACTTCCGGACGAATGTGAGTTGAGATGACTTTGCGGGAGGAGCGACCAGGCTGATGAGAGCAGGTGTTATTGGCTTGGACGATGTCGAACGGTGCTCTGGCTGCGGCTGTATTGTAGGTCACTTCTATGACTTAGCGATTCGTCCATTTGATGCCACTTCAGACAAACGAGTGGCGGATCAAGTGCTCTGGCTACGACTTACATGGGGACACTATTGTAGTACGTCAAACTCCGGCCCGAATTGTCAATAGCTGACGAAGTGACCATGTGCAGCACTGTTGCCGCATTAGCATGTAGGTCAAGCTCAATATTCAGCCTGGTCTCGCGCTGATTTCACCAGTCTTCCGATTCATCGGCGCGACAAGCTATTTGATTTTGAGGAGTTTCCAAGGTGAATGATTGTAGATGCATAGTGCGTGTGTCCTGGTATCACCTCTCACACACCAAGCAAGACCAAAAATGATCCAAATTCACGTTCCGGAAAGGACCAGTATGATTCAACTAACAAGGGATATCACCCTCGCAAACCCGCCGCGTCCGCCCGTCACTTCCGCGTCCATCTTCTCACCGATCGCCGTATCCGCCGTATCGACATCATCCTGAATACTTTCCTCACCGAAAAGAGAATCGGCTGCCTCCCTGCATGTACTCACACTATCGGACCCATTCCCTCTCTCTGACACCAAGCTTGGCGTATCATCGGGGAAGGCACTCTTTTCCGGATGGGCAGTGTCTGAATCCATGTAGAGGTCTCCACGAGGGACTTTCGAGGCCCTCGCCCTCTTCAGTAGTTTGCTTCGGAGATGAGCGATCTCGTACTCGAGCTCCAGTCCCCTGTCCGATTTCCCGGCGATGTCAATCTCATTTCCGAGCGCTTGGACTCGGTCCGCTTCTGGTGACTCAACAGGAGCAGGCTCTTCTGCAGAGCCGTCTTTGTATTCCTCCACGACGAGGTTGCCCTCTTGTCTTTCACTTTCGAGCAGACTCACCTTTTCTTCGACGTTCTCATTCTTCTCGAGGTCGTTCGAGTCTGCAAGTAAGTCAGCAAGAGTAAGTTTCACTGCCTCATGGTCGCCCGGAACTTCGAGCGCGATGTCAATTGCCTTCTCCTCATTCTTGCCCTTATCTTGACCCGTTCCAGGGCTCGAGACGCTGTTGGCTTGGATGAGCATCGCGGCGAGCTGTTTCGCGAGGTCATCATAGAGCTTGTGGTCCAAGTGCTGCCACTGTTCTGGGATATCGTGTGGGACGTTGGTCTTTTCGTCCTTCTCTGCGCCTGTCTTCGATTTGAGCTCTGCCGAGTCCAGGGTAGGTGGCGGTTTCGTCGTAGCTGGAAGAGCCTGAGCCTCCGTGTGACTTGACGATACGGGAGTGGAGAGTGCTGTCGATGACGAAGACGGGCTCAGAGGGGGATCACTGTTTGGTACGGACATCCACTGTCCAGCCGTCACTGGTACCACCAGACCGGATGTCTCCTGCGGCGTGACATCTCCCCGAATCGGTGGAGCTAGAGTCAAGAGATCCACCGCCTGCTCCTCAACCGCCCTCTTCTTCGCCTCCTTTGCCTCCCTCTTCTTCTTCTTCCGTGTCTCCTCATCCCGGACAGCCCGATGAGCCTCGCCACGCCCTGGTACGGGCCGAATGGCGGAGTTGTCCAGCATGAAGACGTTTCGGGATTTACGGCGGATGGCTTTGAAGGATTGACTCCTGGGTGGTCATAAGGGACCATCGTCGACGAGAACAGGGGAGGGAGGGGGAGCGGGGGGTTAGAGGGATGAAGGACGGAGGAGTCAGGAAGGAGATGGAAGAAAAGGGAGAGAAGGCGAAAATCAGAGGACAGAACAGGTGGCAGTATGAGGGACATCGCGAAACGTACAGCCCTTTCACCAATTCGAGGTCGACATCTTCCCTGAACGTCCCAGATCCACCCGTCCCACTACGACCATCAGCCTGTATCCTCCCCACATCCGCCGAATTGCGGGTCTTAAGGAAGGTAGGCAAGAAGACCGCTCACACGTTCTTCCTCTCAAACCCCACCACGTTGTCCGTCAATACCGCCATTGCCCCCCTGAACCTCCGCTCGTGCTCTTGGTCCAGGGCGTACTTGTTCTGTAGCATCCGTTGCCACAGGACCCGACGTTCGGCTTTGGTCTTCTTGATTTTCGGTGACGGAGTTTGCGGTTTCTGCGTCAGTGGGAGATTCGGCTGAGTCCGCATCGGCGTGACATTCGGCTGCGTCTGGATTGGCGCGAGAGTCAGTTGAGTCTGGGTCGGTGCGAGATTTGGTTGGGCAATCTGGCCCGACGGCGATGTGGATGGTGTTTGCTCAGGAAGGCCTGGTGCCGCTGGGATTGTTGCTTGCACTGGCTGTGTCGTCACGGAGGGAGGACGTGGTGGCGGGGTCCACTTGAATGCCAGATTTCCTCGCCTTGGAAACGGGACATTCGGGATCGCAAAGGACTGATACCTCCACAATTGGACTATCCCCATATCAGTCAGTCTAATCCCATGCAAACAGTAGGACCTACTCCTTCGTTTCGGGTCGAGAACCGCCATTCTCAGAGCAGGCGCATTTTCCTTCCACAGCCTGAACCTCCTTACCCGATACGACGGCCGTTCATCGATCTCCGCAGCGGGTGGCGGCAACCTCGAAGCTGCAAGACTCGGTGGCGTCGGAAAAGTCGGGTTTCTCGGGGGTCGGAGAAACGGTGCGAAAAGACGATCACACGTCGCCTGGAAAGCTTCCGTCGTTAGGGGGGTAGGGGGCATGGTGGTGGGTGCTGGATGGAGAGAAGATTCTGGTAGTCGAGGGAAGATTCTGGTAGTTTTGTAGGATGGGCCAGGAAGGTCGGATTGGCATCGGTGAAAGGAGGGGTGGGAGGATACGCGTTTTGATGGGCGGAACGGTCCTTTGAGGGCTGAGAAGGTCGGGGAATCAGTGGATGGTCAGTGTGGAGTGATTTTGTGTGTGAGTAGGTCTGACGTGCTTCGGTGAGTGAGTCGAGGTTCCAGAGATAGAGAAGGTTCGAACAGGCATCAGTGGGTGAGAAAAAGTACTGGTGACGGAAAGGCGTATGGACCCAAGAAACCCAATCCGTCGGCAGAATATCAAGAGTCTTCTCCGCCACCAAGTACTGTCTCCTCGTAGCTAAGGTATTCCTCAAGCCCTCGTCTTGCTCCTCTTCGCCGGCTTCGCCGGCTTCGCCGGCTTCGCCTTCGTCTCCCCATCTTCATCCCCAGCCTTCCGCTTAGTCGTCGTCGTCGACGTCCTCGTACTCTTCCTCGTCCCTTCATTCACCTCCTTCGGCGCAGCCCTCTTCTTGGTTCCACCACTGTTTGCCGGCGCCTCCTTTTTCGCTGGTGCTTCCTTCTTCGCGGGTGCCTCCTTCTTCGCTGGCGCCTCTTTCTCTGCAGCAGCAGGCATCCCCTCATCCTTCTTCGTCTTGCTCTTCGGCGCATCCTTCTTCAACTCCTCCTTCTTCTCCTCCGCCGATTTCGCCTCGGGTTTCCCCTTCTTCGGCTCATTTTTGCTCCCCGCTTCATTCTCGTAGCCACCGCCTTCCGCCTCGTACTCTTTACTCAACTTCGCCGCCTACCCACTTTCGTCAGCGCCTCCCTTCAATCGCACTACCTCTCTGGAGCTACCAAGGAGAAGAACTCACCTTCCATGCTGCCCATTGACCTTTCCCGGAACCGTCCTTGTTGGTCTCACCCTTGACCTCTATCCCAATACCCGATCAGCGAAAGGACTCATGCGGCGGAAGAGAGAGGAGAGGGGAAGAGGGCGTACGATCTTTGACCTCTTCACGCAGCTTCGGGTCCGTAGGCTTGCCTTTGGATGATACCATGGTGATGGACTGTAGGGAGAAGATTACGCAGGGAAGAGGAACACTGGGGTAAGAGGAACACAGGAGATAGAGAAATGTAGGAAAAGAGGAAGATGGGGGAATTTGAATTCGGTGTTTGTTGACAGATCGGGAGATGATCGGCTCAGCTACCGGAATCGTTGACGCCACTACAATTCTGTTTTGCCTTTCTGTCCCACTATCTCCTGTTGGACTCTACATACTTTATTGAAGGGGGCTGACTTATTGGGATTCAGCCAGTTCCACTGAGCTGAATATTGTACCTTTTGTTCAGTGGTATCACGTTACCCATTAAGCGTGTTTATTACAGCCACGTATCACCCCAGCCAATTGCGCACTCTCCTGTTCCCCAACACGGGCTATGTCCGCATCCCCGAATAGAACCGAGCCCGATCACCGCGGGACTTCATGGACAGGCAGATGGGCAGAGGACTAAAGCTGGAGAAACCCCTGGAGTGCTGTAGAAACGGGGAGAAGGATCATGGAAGTCTCGGGGATGGAGTGGCAAGAGAGGAAGAGGCCGAGGTATGCAGAGGTATAATAGAGCGACTAAATTGAGTGATACCCGCTAGAGATCTAGTATCGAGGTGCTTGTAGCTAGCTTATGCAACGTCTTGTAACTAGCGGGCCTACTCTACCGACGACCAGCCTGGCTGTGGAGGTGTTCCACGCTCAGGTTGTGTGATCTCTCGTCTGTGTAAGACTAGGCTGGTAAGTCTACGTCCTACCCGCACTCGTTGTCGATTGTGTTCGCCAATTGTTGACTGTGTCAATTTGTCTGTATTTATCCATTCAATGTTAGTCCCCGGGGCATGGGGGGTTGTGACACCGTCATGGACAACGCCACATCACAAATCGCCACTCGACGAAATCAACGAGATTCGTCGAAATGCCGCCGACTCGCTCTGGGTACTTAAGGTAACTCGTAGACGTATCTTGCCCTTAACCGCTATTATATAGTCTCGCCATGACTTATATGCAGCTTTAGCTCTGTCAGACCACCTGCCACCTGTCCCCCGTGACAGGTTGCTTGGGCGTGACTTCGATCCAAATCATAGTTGGTTGGGTACGGTCATAACAGTGGACTTAAAACCGGAGTTGTGATATCAAGAATCACGTCTGACATATGGTCCAGAGCTGGGGGCTCTGTCTCCATTCTGTATGGACTTATATACCTTGCAGGCAGTGTATAAACAGAACGGGTGGCAACGAGTTAAGTGCCGGTCGAGTAGCGTGGGCTAGAGATGCAGAGGCTATGAGTAGCTAGGTAACTATAGTGACTTTTTATTTTAATCTCGAATCGCTGGTTCTCCCCGACTCTCAAGTCCATCCCTTTTATACACCATCGTCCAGGCCTATCTTCGGTGATGTTCGGCGATGTTCGACGATGTTCGGCGATGTTCGAGAATGTTCGGCGAGGTTCGGCGATGTTATCCGATGTTCAGCGATGTTCGGCGATGTTCGACGATGTTCGGCGATGTTCGACGATGTTCGGCGATGTTCGACGATGTTCGGCGATGTTCGGCGATGTTCGGCGATGTTCGGCGATGTTCGGCGATGTTCGACGATGTTCGGCGATGTTCGGCGATGTTCGACGATGTTCGGCGATGTTCGATGTGGCGATGTTCGGCGATATTATCCGATGTTCAGCTTCAATTCACGATCGTGACACGGAGGTCCAGCTAGACGGCGAGCAACAAGGGGAGTGTTGAAAGGCGTCTAAACCGAACCGCCTATCCAGCTAACTTGCAGGCCTAGTTGGCAGCTTCCCCATTTCTCGGCATTTATACTTTCTACAATCTTCAAACTAGCAACAGATTTGTCCGCCACGCGACCGGCCTACCGGTCCGACGGGTTCTCACGTAAATGTTGACAATCCCCCATCGACCCGTCCCATCCTCCCCTCCGCTGTCCACCTCATCCCTCCTCGTCCTCCCCCTGGTAGAAAGCAGGCCGGAGCCATGGTTTCAGCTCAAGCTCAGCACGAGCTCAAGAACGGCGACGCCGAGGTGGAACTTACGGTACCGCTCAGTCAGCCGAGACCAGTGTTGATTATCGTCATGGTACGTCCTCGTCCTCTCGGGAGGGATAGGGCGATGGTGCTGATGCTGGAAGATAGGGCCCTGCTTCTTGGTGAGTGCGAAGCTTCATACCTTGATCACCATCGCCGCTCTTGTGAACCTGGCGAATCACATGTTCGCCACGCCCTCCTTTCCCACGACGCTTCATCGATACAGCCGTATATACGCCGTGTCTCGAGTCCTCGACCGCCCTCGCTTTACTGCATCACCAGCGGCGTGAAATTCCAACTACTTTGAATTTGGTTCTCGCTCGAAGCCGCATGGTCTCGCTTGACGCCACGCGACTTGTCCCCCTACTCTTGCTTTCCGATTCCGACTGCAGCTCCACGCTCCCTCCCTCTACCCAGCTCAACATCGTTCCCGATATTTTACCTCCGTGCGTGCCCGCTGACACGCTCTAGCGGTAAATCAACTATCGGCCATGACCTCTCCCTCTCCCTCTCCCTTCCCTTCATCGACGGCGACACACTCCACCCAGCATCCAATATCGAGAAGATGTCTCGGGGGATACCCTTGACGGACGATGACCGGTTGCCGTGGTTGGCGCTGATACGGTCGACTGGTGGGTGGTGCGCCTCACCTCCTTCTTCAGCCAGTTCTTGTGTTCTCCGTCCTCCTATGTCCTTCCATCCCCTCTTCCCCTTCCCGACGCCCGTTCCCTTCCCCATTTTCCTCCGCCCCCTTCCCTCTCACCTCACTCCTTTCCTCTCCTCACCCTATTTCTCTCAAGTCCCTCTGCGCTTGCTTTCCCCTCCCACGCACCCCCTGACTGCGCTCGCTTCGCCCGCCCGCCCGAGCCTCGCTAACGCTCGCCAGCCGAACGAGTCTGCAAATCCCAACACGAAAACGACCACGTCCGAGAAGAGCACACTGGCGGACTAGGTCGATCAGGCGTGGTCATAGCATGTTCCGCGCTGAAGAAGTGGTATCGTGATATATTGAGGGGGGAGGTTGGGGCCATGCCGCCGGAGATTAGTGATTTGGTAAGTGAAGCCCAGCGTCAAGGGGCAAGCTGATAGGTATTCCTTTGCATTGATTCCTGAACATACATTACATACTCTATCTGCGCTTGCTCTCGCTGCTCCACCTCTCGTGGTGACTCCCTTCGACCTCCCGCACCTTTCTCTTCCTCCCTCATTTCTCTTTCCCCTTCCCCTACCTCCCGCCTTTCCCGACCACCTACCCGCCCCCACGCCCGCTTCCCCCCGCCCACCCGCCCCCCCTCGCTTCGCTCGCGTAGCCCCCCTCCCACCCCGACGCCCGCCCCTCCCAATCTGTCCATCGACCCGCCACCTCCAACCTCCTCACCCTCTTCCTTTACTGCCACGGCACCCCCACCGTCCTCGCCGCCCGCATAGCAGCTCGAAAAGGTCACTTCATGGGCGCGAAGATGCTCGAATCGCAACTGGCGACTCTGGAAGATCCGCGTCATGAGGCGGGGGTGACGAGCGTGGCGATTGATCAGAGGGAGGAGGATGTGGCGAGGGATGCGAGTGCAAATTTGAGGAGGTTGGTGAAGGAGGTTGTGGTTCCTGTTGATTAGATGGGTGTTTCCGGTGTTGGTGGCACAAGTACTGTACTGTCGCACCACGAGTATAGATGGGATCAGGTAATCGGGAAGGAGATCTGGGTAGCGATGCATTCTGCCAATCATGGTTTGTGGAGCCCTCTTTCCAGACGTGTTTGGCATGCTGGAGAACTAGTTACGCCGACTACGGTAATCCGCTCGGTACTTTTCCCGGTCTCCTCGCTACCCAAGATAGAACATTCCGCGGGGCGGAGAATGGTGACGAGTCCTGATCTGCAGCGTGCCCAGTGATCAGTGATTTGCGTTCTTCTCCTCACTAGGCGGAGAGGTAAGACTCGGTGAGCCGGGTTTCCGGTAACGGATTTGAAGGATCTGAAGCACGAAGGACCGGGATTTTGATCGTCTCCTAAGAATCTCCAAAGCGGTAGTTTTTCGAATGGGGGTTACGATTTTTTTCTCGCTGGATAAGAGAAACAAACACGGTGCTTGAAGATTGTCGGATTTTCGTTTGACTTGACATACCTTACGCACCGCCTTCATTAAGACCTCAATAGACGGTTCACACTCCTTTCACTCCACACTCCACACTCCAAACACATACCCTCATCCACAGACCCCCAATAATTCGGCCCTCGAAAACGCCACGAGAGAACACCCTCGCGCCATGTCACCACTCTCACCCTGGACCCCCTCCGCCGGACCACTCTACTCGACCCTCCAAACCCTCCACTCAATCCTCTACCTCCCAACCCCATCAGCGGAGTATACCACATGGATCAGTGGGTTGAGCCCGCTGAGTACGAAGAAGGGGGTGGTCGCTGCGATTGGGACATATTTGTTGGTGATTTTCGGGGCGAGGGAGATTATGCGGTGAGTCAGGACCGAGCGTGGGCGCGCGGGGCCGGGGGGGGGCAGCGTAGCGAGCGTGGTCCGGCGGTGGAGTGTCGGGCAACCCCCACAAACCCCCCCCCCCCCGAACCCTTCTATCCTATCCACCCCCAATCAAGGGTAATGGGCTGGCTTCGGGCCAGCTGCAGAAGGGGGAAAGCCCTGAAGCGGTTGGGGAAGCGGTTTCTGGATCCGAACGCTGAGGCGAGGGCGAAAACCGCGTCCGAGCGAAGTCGTGCGAAGTCGTCCAGCAGATGACGGGCTAGCCGTCTTCCCCGCTATGCCTTGTCTGTAGGACCGAGTTTCGGCAGGGAGCTCGCGCGTGCTGTCTTCCGCGTTTCGCTCCAAGTGGTTACGGTGGTCTTCGTGATACTGAGAGTTGTGGCATGCTGTTGACGATAGAGCTGACAATTCTTCCTCCTCTCGCTACTTCCCTACGACGCTGGCCTCGACTTTCCTCACCGTCTCATCGCTCCGGCGCTCCTCTGACTCTCGCCTTCGCCCTCGACTCCCTATGGCGTCGCGGGTCTCGCAGCTCCCGAGCCCCCTTCAAGCTCACCTTCCTCTTCCAATGCCACAACCTCTTCCTCACCACCGCATCCGCCATCCTCCTAGCCCTCATGCTGGAGGAGATGTGAGCTCCTCCTCGGTCTCATGCATCAGTACTAATGGAGGGGGATATACAGGGCGCCTATGTATTTGAAGCATGGCTTCCATTGGTCTATTTGCCATCAGGCAGCTTTCACCCCTGTGAGTCGCTCGCACTGTTTACCACATTCAGCTCGAGTCGGCGTGGTCCGGTCTGTACTCGAAGAGGGAGATGCTGATATTATGGAACGGCACAGCGAATGGTCCTGTACTACATGGTCAACTACTATATCAAGTACATCGAACTTATCGATACCGTCTTCCTCGTGCTCAAGAAAAAGCCTCTCGGTGGGTCGCTCATTATGGCTCATGGCAATATACTCATCCAGTGCGTTTTCACGTCCACCTCTTCATGACCGATTGTACCACCACCAACTTCACGTTGCGATTCTGCCTACCTTTTCCGCCATGATGCACTTCTCAGCCTTCCTTCACGTCTTCCACCACGCTGCGACCGCCATATTATGCTTCACCCAACTGGAAGGAGCGACCTCCGTCGTGAGTCACCTCGCCGCAGTCTTCCTTTCTCGAGGATAGACTGAGCCCGGCTGACGTCTCGCAGCAATGGGTCGTGATCGGCCTCAACCTTACGGTGCACGTTATCATGTGTGAGGCTGCGCGGCGTCTGACCTGCGGGGCCATGCTGATGAGACGCAGATTACTACTATTACGCGACGGCTGGCGGGGCGAAGATCTGGGTTGGTCCAGTGGTCCTCTCTCCTCATTCCCCTCAAACGCGGGCCTTCGCCGGGGGCCAGATGTCCTGCGGTCGGGTCGAGAAACCGCTACATCATCAGGCTAGGCTCGACCTGGCCCATGGCTCTCATTGCTAATTGATTGCTCGTCTACTCAGTCACAGCGCTGACGCGCTGTTCGTTTGCAGTGGAAGAAATACCTGACCTCCCTTCAAATCTTCCAATTCGTCGTCGACCTTTTCATCACCTACTTTGCAAGCACGTGTCTTTTCTCCCACCGTCTGAGACACAACCAGTACCCTCAGTTCCCAATACCGTCTCGTCAGCCACTCCATCCCACCCAAAAAGCACCCTTCACCATACCCAACTGGGAACTGGTTGTGCGACTGATTCACCCGACTGACGTGGTTGGATAGGTTATGAGCACTTTGCGAAGGCTTATACGAGTTTGCCGGTTATTGATGATTGCGCGGGGTCAGAGGGGGCGGCGTTGTTTGGTTGTGGGCTTCTGACGAGTTATCTGTTCTTGTTCATTGCGTGAGTCTCCACTCCCCTTCCTCTCTCCTGGACCGACTCAAGCCTTGAGGGAGGGGCATGGCTGATCATCGGTATAGGTTTTATCGAGCGACGTATAAGAAGACGGGGTATGCCCACTCGCTGGAGTATGAGGATTATGGCTGATCAGGTGATGGGTGACTCAGTGTCGCGAGCAAATCTGCGAAGAGGGCCGGGGAGAAGGTGGCGAATGGGAGTGCGGGTACTAACGGGATCAAGAGCAAGGTTAGTTGACCCGTTTCTGGGGTGGAGTGCAAGGTGCTGATATTGAGCAGTGAGGACGAGAGATTTAGCGGATGGAGATACGAGACTTGGTATGGCAAGGGAAAGCGACAGTCGCGCGGGAGGATCGGAGCTGGGAGAGTATTTGTCAGGGTGGTGATGGGAGTGGGATATGGCAGGAGGCATCGCGAAGGTGTCAAGGGTGGAACGAGGAGGCAGGGGAAGCATAATTTCGTAAAAGATACCCTCATAGATTCGTTGGTCGAATCATGCAAGCTCGCGTCGCTTCGCATCGCATCGAGCTTCCTTCAGGGAGGGGGCCTTGGAATTCTGCATCACAAGGCGCCGGGAATGGGGAAATTAGATTTTCCTGCAGTGAAGTCACAACATGACGCACGGAGCTTGACGGATCGCAGTCTGCCACATTTCTCTTTGGCTCTGACTATGACATGGGTACTTGATCGTATCAAGATGCCATGATGTCTATCCGGAGCCCATCGGGTGGTCCAAACAGGGGGCTCGACGATCGAGTGTGTCAACGGCGGTAGAGGAGAATGATATTCGAAACTCCGATGAACTGAAGTGAATGATCGGTGACACGACGAATCGTAGGATATCCCGATTCGAGGTCCGTTACGACCGACCGGACAACGAACGAGTATCGGTCTCGCAGGTTGTCGGGTAAGTTCACGCAGCTTCACCAAATCCGGCTCGTCGTCTCCACCACCTTCGCTGGCGGAGCGCTACAGAAGACCGGTGGAGACCAGAAACGGGGAAAGAGAGGGTATCTGCAATCTTGATCACAGTCTCACGGTCCACCATCATCGGCCCGGATTCTACGCGCAGTGTCTGCATTGTGACGGGTGCGCGTTCGCAAATCATCCCTCGCTCGTCACACATTCGGAGGGTCGCGTCGGGACGAGTCTCGGGCCTTGAGTCGGGATGCGGGGCGGAGGTGGCATCAAGTATCACATCCTGTACCTTCCGTCTCCAACCCCAAGCATGAGTCTTGTTCATTTCAGATCCTATGCAATCCTACCCAAACCATCTATAAATGCACACCCCACCCTCCCTCCCCCTCCAATCAATTTCCCCCTAATCCACCCTCTCCCCCTTCTCACCCCTCCCCGGACTCCTCCCCGGACTCTTACTCCGTCCTTTCTGCACTCCCACCCCAGCAGCAAGTTGTGCATAACTCGGTGTCCCCGGCGTCTGACTACCTCCAGACAACGGCATCTTCTCGTCCACCCCTACCCCCACGCTGGACACTCCCCTCGCTCCTAGCATTGTGCCCTCCACTTCTACCGCGTCGGAGCATAGGAATGTCCACCATGCTATTGCGAGTGGGATCGTGGATGCGTGCCACAGGGAATGGGCGTCCATCATTCGGAAGAGAGGGGCGAAGTCGAGGAGCTCGAACGACATCGCCAGAGTGGTGAGTGCCACTAGGGCGATCGGCGTCGCTGCGTCCTTTGGTCGGGCTGTGGTGAGTGGGTTGTTTGGCGGGTAAGGGTATGGGAGTCCCAGGGAGTAGTTGCCGAGGTTGAATGAGGGGAGAGGGAGGTAGAAAGAAGCACTCCAAATGATCCAGAGTAGGTTATGTCCGATAGCCAAACAGAGGTTGAAAGCCGAATGATACCCGTACGGGAACGACCCGGGTGGGAAAGAGAGGAGGTAGGTGAAGTGCGCGAGGACGAGGCACGCGACGAGGCCTGCGATGGGGAATGCCAGGCGGGAGGTCCCGAGTGGGGTCTGTAGGGAGAAGATCCGGAGAAGGGAGTACAGGAGGGAGAAGGAGATCGTCAGGGTCGCGGCGAAGTAGTCGAGGCGCTCGGTCACGGAGGTGTCTGGCAAGCGAGCGTCAGCGAGCTGCACCCTGGGTTTGGAGATGTTGTGACGGCGTGAGACCACGAAGGAGTTTGTGATGACTGGAGATAGTGGTTCTGAACCCGAAGACGGTAGCTCAGAATCACAAGGCGGCCAAAAACCCCGT
>JAABUY010000436.1_pt1 | contig 73771 bp, 70 predicted proteins | sample 5560271 | NCBI WGS metagenome assembly JAABUY01 (sample SAMN10711886, study PRJNA513374) | rock metagenome | isolation source: Antarctica rocks | place: Antarctica: Victoria Land, University Valley | reverse complement strand
GCGGAGCGCCTGCGGGGCGGGACTAAGGTTTTCCATTTGGGTTTTTCCTTTGCAAAGGCGCTTCGCCCTCATAGACCTAGATAGGGACTGAATAGGGAGTTAATAGAACAAATAATAATAATACATATCTCTTAACAACAATCTTTTTTCTTATCTTAACTGCATATTTCACTCTTTAAATTCTCATCTTAAGCTTCTTATATTCTGAATTATGTTTAAAATCTATATTTAATCTATTCATTGTTATATCATTCTGCTCTTAAGTCTCTTCAATATCAGCATTTATGAATGCATTAATTACTGAAGAATGTGATGAGATCAATTTCTGAATAATATTAAAATGTAAAGAACTTAATAAAAAAATAAATTAAAAGCTTTTAAATTCTTAAATATGATTTAGTCTCTGATTTAATACATACTTTGTGTGTTACAATTAAGCATTATAATAAGTAAAATTATGTATTAAATTTTAAGTCAAAAGAAATGAAAGAAGCAGCTAAAGTATTTTGAGACAGTGCAGCATTGAGTATAAATTCAGAGTAATTAATGAATGCTTTTATTTTTTTTTATTAATTAGCAAAGTCTTCTTTCTTCAGATATGCAGCAATGTCTAAGATAAATAAATTAATTTTATTAATCTTTTTCTTTTTCTTCTTCTTAAATTGAGATGAAGAGTCTAATATATTAGTAGAATATGTTCTTTTGTTGATGAATTAATTTGATTCAGTAATGAAAAATATAAAATTAAATACTTTTACTATGTTGATGAGTTAATCTGATTCAGTAATGAGAAATATAAAGCTTAATGCTTTTACTACATTAATAAAGATAATCTTTGCACTCAATTTTCTCTGTTTTAATGATGTATTTCTAAAATGAAAGTCAGCATCATATCTCTTCATTACTTACTTTACTTATATAATGCAAAAAGAAAATATAAAAAGCTTAATACAAAAAGTAAGATGTTCTGTAGAAAGAAAATGTAGAAAGTGTTGTATTAAAGATAAATAAATTTGTTAAGTTTTTATATTATCATTTATTTACATAAATGTTGTGTTTTTGTTATCAGTGAATTTGTAGATAATTAAGATCAATTTAAATTAAGCTGCACAATTATTTAGATTTATTGATTTATAATCATTTCTTTTTAAGTTTACTATTTAAGAAATTTAAAGCAATATATACAATTTGTAAAGTGTAGTATCTCAATTATGTTAGTTGCAATTTCTTTACTAAGTATAGATCTTCTTACAGTAAAGAAACTGACATTAAAATTATGTTGTATAGCATAACAGAATTAGAATGAAAGTTAAAGTTATAAAAAAATATTAAGCAGATTTTAAAGCTTGTGAATCTGACAATATAAGATTCATCAGAGAGAACAGAATATGAATTATAGATGAAGATGTAAAAGATAGAATTAAGTTTATAAAATGAAAGTAAAAAATAGATTGTTAAGCATGACATCTTTAAAGAAAAAAATTAAATCATTAATAATTCTTTTTTTTTAAATCAGTTTCTGCACAAAAAGAGTTAAGTAAGTCACATAATTGCATTATTAAATTAAATTAAAATGCTCAATTTTAATGCTCTTTGATCAGCTCATGCAATGCAGCAATAACAGTATTGATAAAAGCTGCATTTTTTTATTTTAAATTTAAAATTCTTTTCACTGCTGATTAAAAAGATTTCTGATCAGTACAGTGACAGCTTAAAGTGAAATTAATTAGTCATTATAAATTTATAGAAGACAAGTAAAACATATCTTTATATATTTTTTGAAAATATAAGCTTTTATATATTAAGAATCTCTTTCATGACTTATTTATAATATAATTGCTGAGCTACATAAAAAAGAGAATCTGATAATATTAAAAGAATTATAAAAGATGAAAGCAATCTTTTATACATTGCAGACTTACTAAAAAGATAAAATGTATTAATTAATGTATTTTTGCTCTGTAGAGAATGAGTAATTTAATAATTATATTAATAATGTTTATATATAATGTTTATAAAGCAGACATGTAGTTAAACAAGAAGAATTGTGCACAATGTTAATTAAAAATGTTGCAATAATAGCTGTTATCAATATAAAGCTGCTTAATAACAGAAGTTAATTAATTTTAATTTAATTTAAACTGTCAAGAATAGCTTAACTTAACTCTGTCTAAAATTTAACTTTATATAGAATCAAGTTAAGTTGCAAAGTAAAGCTTAATAAGTCAGATTAAGTTCTAAAATCTGAGTCTGACCATTTAGAGATATCAGAAGACTCTAGGTTCAAAGTTTGAGAGTAGATGACTAGAAAAGAGTTCTTATCACTGTTAAGTAATATTCTCTTCATGATACAGCTTAAATTTCAGATTCTGAGTCTGTGTAGAATTTGCTTCTTTAATGACATCTTAATTAAGAATATACTCAATTTCTTAACAGCATAAACTGCTTTGAAAGCATCTTGAGTCAATGCTTGTTGTTAAGTATAATGATAAAGTCTTGAAAATCAGTTAACAAAAGATCAATGCAAATCTTGATAGAATTGATTTTTGTAAGTAAGTTCAGCAAGGTAATGAGCAATACATATTATATGATCTTGTCTGTTTGCAAACTTTTTTCTCAGAGAAAAAGAAAGTTTTGTAAGTTCAGAGCAAAAACTAAAATTTAAGCTAATTTTGCTGAACTTTTAAGATTGCTTGATATTCATTTTAAGTATACTGCAATATTACTGTGTCTATCTCTTTAAGACAGTCATTCAAAATCACATATACTGAGCATTCTTTCTTGAATAGATCTGCTGTAGAGAATCTCAACCTTTGTTAGTATATTTCTTTGTATCTTTAACAACTATGCTTTATCACAGCATAAAATGTGTTCAGAATAGTTAATTAAACCATTCATAACTTTACAATGTGCAAGGTAATCATAGATCAATGTTTTGTCTTTGACAAACACATTAATTATAATTAACTCAATACAAGAATTTGTTGAGTCTGCAGTCTTTTCATTATGTAAATTCTAAGTAATAAAACTAAGATCATGCAAATAATGAGTAATTGATCAGTTAAAGTCTTTAAATAGTGACACAAGTTCATCTTAACATCTAGATAAGTTTTACAAGAGAGATTTAGTTTGTTAAAATTGAGCAAACTCATTACTGATCTTAAATGCTCACTTTTTTAAGTCTAACTGCACTGTAAGAATTTGAAAGCACTCTTGATTCTGAGTAGACTAATGATTATCTTGTTGAAATTAAATTTTCAATAAAGTAACTGTTGAGTTAAAAGTACACTTGATAATTTAACAATGATAAGAGTTTATAATCTCATTAAGAATTCTCAGATATATCTTGATCTTGCATACTCTACAGCAACTCATTAAAACAAATAAAAGCAGTTTAAAGAATTATATTCTTCTCAGATGCTTAAAAACAGCAAAAGTAAATAGAAGCTGACATCTTTATTTACTAAGATTTTAGAACTAGTCACAGTTCAAGAGTTAAAAGTTTAAGTTAAATCAAAATAAATAAAAAGATCACTTAAGACTCTTACAAGTCATTTTAAATTAAAGTCTTTTACAAAAAGTGCAGCAGGCCTAACATAGATAAAGACTTAAAATGATATAAATAAATTGACAATTATATTATTAAGAAATGACACTGTAAAGACTGCAACACACAGTAAACAAAATCTTAGAATTTAGACATCAAATCTGTTACTTATAATGCTGTTATGATCAGAATACAGTGCACTACAGATTGAGTTAAATCTATTAGATTTGAATTAAACTGAGTTTTAGACTAAATTTTAAATTAAATTTAACAAAATTTAATAAAATTTAGCTTAAAATTAATTTAATATTAGATTTTCAGGTTTTATTAAGTTTAATTTAATATATTTTATAAAAAATTTATAAAATTATATTTAATATTGTAATAATTATAGCATAAATTATAAAGTTATTTATTATTTATTTATTTATTATTTATTATTTATTTATTATTTTTAGCGTTCTGCTTTAATAAATTGATAAATTAATTAATTAAATTATACATAATTATTTTATAGATTATATATTAATGATATAAATCTTAATAATTAATTATACTAAATTTAAATTAAATTAATATTTTTTTAAAATGTATACATCAAGCTAATTATATATTTTTTAATTTTATAATAATTACAAAAATATAAAATTAAATTTACAAATAATAATATGTTTAATATAAATTATATAAAAATTTATATTTATAAATATTGAAACTAAATATATCTTTATTGATTTTTAAAATATAATTAAAATAGATTTTTAAAAACAAAAACCTGTTTTAAAATTGTCTGTAATTTTATAATATAATTTTATAAAAAATATTTCAAATGTTAAAAGTTTAACTGATTTTTAATACTGTTTAATTTTTCATACTGTGATAATTAAATTAATTAAATAATTAATAATGTATTTAATTAATAACAGATTAAGCAGAAGTAAGAGTAGAAACATATACTGTAGAATAAATAAAAAGAGAATTAAATGAACTTTAAAAGTACTTATACTGTGATATAAATATTAATTATTATGTCTTTTAATGATATATTACAATTTTAATTTTTTTATTATACTAACACTACAAATATTGTAATTATTTTTTCAAAATAATTTTTTACTCTTTAATAAAAGGATTGGTAAAAAATTAATTGAAAAAATTTATAAAATTAATATTGTAAATAATAAACAAGTAACACACAATTTAAATGTAAAAAAATACAGGTTTTTTTCTCTTAAGAGTTTTCTCTGTATATATATATATTATAGCTTCTCACATAGGTCTTTAAGGTACTACATTGAGTATAATTAATAAATAAATAAAATAAATAAATAAATTTAATTAATAATAAAAATTATTATTTATTTTTAAATTTTGCCAATACGCTTTTTAATCTTATTATTTATATTTATATTTCTTATTTTACGCGAACAAAATATACACTAATTTTTTTTATTAAATTTAAGATTTTTAAAGAGTCATGCAACACACACTCTAAATCATGTGAGCTTCAGGTGGCATCACGCAAGACTGTAAGAAGTGTAAAGACTGAGATTTAGTGCATCTGTCTAGATCTGTAAAGCAATGCTGAGCTTTTTCTTACTTACTTAGTGTCTTTAATGTCATTTTAAATGAAGTTGTATAATTACATTAATCATTAACTCAAAATTATAACATCTTTGCCATCTAGTTGAGTCAGTCACCTAAGCAAGCCATCTCAAAATCTCATACAATAGTAATATTTTGAAAATTCATAACTTTATTACATTATGATGTATTTACTTAAGAATTGATATTCTGCTCAGAAAATAGATAAATCAATTAAGAATAAAAATATTATATAAGAGTTGCAAGAATTAATTGTAGAAGTATGATATAATTATAAATTTCATAAATTACAGCTTTTATAAGTGAAGAACTCAAGATTATGTATTTTTATTGAATTATAATAGAGCTATAAGTAAATATATTCATATAATGTCAAATTAAACTACACTCCCTGAATTTTATATAGATGTTCTGAAGTTACGAATTTCTAAATGTTCATGGTTTCTATGAGATTTTGAGGTGGCTCGCTTAGGTGGCTGGCTCGACTAGGTGGCGAGTACGTTAGACTACTAAGATCCTTCGTGTTGTGTCTCACTTTATCGGGCGCCATGCGCTCGAAAGTTGATAGAAAGCCAAACGCTCACTTTCAGCCGGCAATGCCGGAGCCTGAAATGCTGGAGCCTGAAATGCTGGAGCCTGAAATGCTGGAGCCGGAAAGCAATGACGCTCACTTTGATGAGCCTGGCTCCCAGTTCCTGATCCCTAGAAAGCCGATCCCAAGCGCAACTCCCTTGACCGGAGCCAGCAATAGCCACTGCAACCAACCTTCGAAGGAACGCCCACACAGCACAGCAGACCAAGTCCTTCGAATCTGGTGGCTCGAGATAGTGTGCTCTATCTTATTCCTGGCATCCCTCTTCGCTATCGTTGCCACGCTATATTCATATGAAGGAAAACAGCCTCCGAATTGGCGCTACCGCCTAAGTCTTAACACATTGATCGCCATCTACGCGGTCATACTCAAAGCAGCAATGCTGCTTGTTACAGCACAGGGTTTAAGCCAGCTCAAGTGGCGATGGTTCGAGAAGGACCATCTCCTACGAGACCTCACGAGCTACGACAACGCCAGTCGTGGCCCCTGGGGCTCGCTCAAGTTGCTGTGGAGACTTCGCGCGAGGCATACAATATCCTCGATTGGAGCATCCATTACTATTGCAGCTCTACTGGTCGATCCTTTCGCCCAGCAGGTCGTCTCGACGCAAGACTGTGAAGTCATTATCCAGGAGCAACAATCAACCATACCCAGGACGAACTATTATAGTGAAGCTGGGAAGGGCAGTGCACTCGGCATGACTATCGGTCTTCCGATGCAGAATAGTATCAACGCTGGCATCTTCAATCCAGGAGGCAATGTTCAGTTCCAATGTCCGACTGGCAACTGTACATTTCTGCAGCCTTATCACTCTGTTGCGTATTGCAGCAATTGTTTAGATCTTACAAACAATCTCACCATATGGAATTACACCATGCCTACTAAAGAAACTGGGCCGGATCAGGCGTTCAACATCAGTCTTTCTCCTGCTGAAGGAGAGTTTGGCTATACCTCTACCTACTCATTTCTCCACGGAAACAAGAATGGAGTATCTTCGGTCTTCGTCATGCAATCCTACGACGCATACACGGACATTGTCTTAGGCTTGACGGATGCGAATGTAAGCTCTGGGCCCTGTGCAGAAGGTTGCGATGACTTGAGTAGCTGTCAAGGAAATTTGACGTGGGGCTGCGGCAGCATTTGGCATTCGAATGATACGGCAGACTGGGTCCCGGGTTTTGACAGCAACAGCACGGGGATAGGGGCCGCCCGGTGCTCACTATTTCCTTGCGTGCAGACATACAGTGCCACAGTCGACTACAATCGATTGTCCGAGGAACTAATATCCGTCGCAACCGAGTGGAGCGAACTAGATAACAGCATGCTCGATATCGGATGTTTGTCTCCACCAGAGCGTATTTCTGTAGCGAACGCCGGATATCACATCGTAAACGAAGCATGGATCCCTTACAACTACTCTGCAGACAAACTTCCTAATGACACAGGCTCCATTAACCGAGATTGCATATATTCATTGGCAACATTCTCGGCGAAGAATTTGGAGAGCTTCCTCGCCACATTTCTGAATGGCTCCCTGACCATTGGCGAGGAAGGGTATGATTTCGACATTGCCGGTCCTGCAACGCTACAAACTATCTACAACAATCAACAAGTCAGCTTTCAGCGAATCAATGAGACGTGGAACAATCTCTCCCAGGCAATTACGACGCACATGCGCCAAAACGGAGCATATGGCACTGCGGCGATTGGAAATACGATCCGCAACCAGAGTTGTTTACGAGCTCGTTGGGCCTTCTTGGCATATCCAGCCGCTCTTGTCGTCCTTACTATTGTGTTTTTCATAGCCATGGTCTTGGAAACGAATGCGGGTGGCAGAGGCGAGCATGACTGGAAGTCGTCACCTTTACCATTATTATTTCACGGGCTAGATAGGGACTCTTTCCGCAGCACAACGCAGGGCCGTGAACTTGTGCGAGTAAAGGACATGGACGATGTCGCAGCGGGCTTGTCAGTGCGGTTGTGTCGATCCGGAGGATATTGGAATCTGATGGGAGCAAAAGATGAGCCATTGATCCCTTTGGAAAGTACCAAAAGGAAGGCGTGGTCGCGGCTTCGATCAAGGAGTATCTCCTGAGTACCAATTACTAGTAGATTTTACGGCCGAAAGCACTCCTGATACGGCGGAGCTCGACACGGAAGCCAAGCATAAAGCACGTAAAAGGACATAGCAAGAGAGCGAGTGACTGTCAGGACGACTCGTTCCGCTACTTTGTATTTCAGCGCGTCATTTTTGTCATAGTAGCCGCCGCCTTCGATGATGGTGCCAGTCCGAGCTGAGGTGCCGGCGCAGAGGAGGATGAGGAGGGCGTGCTGAAGACGCTGGCGCTCAACAGGGTAATAATCGTTACACACCGCCCAGTGGTGGTGGAGGACGGCCAGCACGTCATCGTTATTCATTGTCGCTCTGAACTGACTGATCTCGGACAGTTCGTATTCCTCTTTCGCTTTGCCTGAAGGAAGGAGGCGTTGCGAAGGGTGGTTGATACCCGTGGTTGATGGACGTGAGAGCCGGAAACAGGACGAGAAGGACGACGTCAAGAGTGGAGAGACGAAGAGTCGAGGTCTCGAGTTGAGCCATCGCGCCCTTATATGCTTGAGCCGGACACATGTCCAGCGCAGGCACCGTTTTTCGACCACAGACCAGAGACCACCTCGCTTCGAAAGAATTGGAGGTGGTGAAGGGAGGGAGGTGGTGGACAAGGGGAAAGGGGGAGGTGGTTAAATTCTGCCGCACCCCACCCTTCGGCGGCACTGGAGCGTCTAGCCATTTTCGATTAGCGCCAAGAAAGGGCCTGGGAAACGCGAGAGTGCAGAGGCAGTCAAAAACGGCGTCGAGCGACGCTGAAAACAGCTGCTTTTTCACAGACAGGCCCATTTTCTCGAGAAGATGCCGTGTTTGCTTCTGACACGACTGCGTAGGGCTCCTCAGTACTCAAGCTTGGATTTGTACAGTACAGTCCCTTCGGTGTGGCTGAGACTCCGGCGCCGAGCCTGGCACACTACCAATACGAGCCCCTCAGCACACAGAACAATTTTCGGCTCCTACAGCTCCTCCCATTTGAGCCGGGCAAACGCATCAGATGTAGTCTGATTGAGACTTCGATCTCTAGTGATTGTCGATATGCTGCTCTCTCGTACATGTGGGGTGGTTCAAGCGATGGCAAAGCCATTGAGATCAATGGCGTAGAGGCTATCATACGGAAGAATCTATGGCAATTTCTGTCCTGCCTTCATTTGGATCACGAACAACGTGTTATATATGGGCTGACGCAATCTGCATTGATCAAAGCTCAGACGAAGAACGCAGCCAGCAGGTTGCTCTCATGAGTTCCATCTACCAGAATGCTGAAGACGTCCTAGCTTGGCTCGGCCCACCAACGGCGAGTAGTGATCGGATTTGTTCAGTGCTGCACTCATCTCGCACCTTCGGTCACCCTTGGGACTGGCATCACGATGGTCTCATCGATGAGTGGAAGAAGAGGCCACTACCAGCACGCACGCTTTCGCCTACTCCGTTCCAGGCCTTCATCGCCGCGGCTTATCGGGAGGTTCGGGAGACTCAACTGTGGGACGACCTGTTCAAACTATGCTCGAGACAGTACTGGCAGCGGACTTGAATCATCCAGGAGCTCAGTCTAACGAAGAATCCTAAAATATGCTGTGGCGAGTATTCTTTTTCACTGCGTGAGCTGTGTTTAATTGTATTCGATTCCTTTGCGAAACACTTCAGGCTTTGCGTCTCAAACGCCTTCAGCCCTCACAGGAGATTCGGACCGGAACCCCAGGAGCCATTATCGTTCGATCCTGCATCAGCGTCTGAAAGAGATCTATTCCCAGGGCTATGGGAAGCGAGAATCAACTCTACAAGGTTTCGCAAAACTTGTGCGCTGAGAGGAGATGGTATTGTCGACGACCACAGGCCGAAGCGGCTTGAAGACCTCTTGCTCTACTGCTCTGATACCCAAGCTAAAGGTCCGCGAGATCGTGTATATGGCTTGCTCGCTCTGGCTTGTGATGTCGGCAGCAAGAAGCCGTTTCGGGCGGATTACTCTATCAACCCGGAGACGCTATTCTTCAACGTGATGCAGTATTGCAACCCTATCAAGCACGTTTACCGCTTTGTTGCTCTGCTGCAAGAAATGCTTCTCCTGCGACCAACCTTTGTGGCCACCGTTGACCCTAAAGCAGCCTGGGCCGCGACCTGGTATGAGTCTTGCTCGGATGATCTCCTGAACAGCCCACTGCGGGTTGAGGTTCGCTCACTCGGGCTCCTACACGACTTGGAAGTAGAAGCTCGGCATGGTCAGATGGACAAAGATCTCAGGGGGAAAGCCACAGGCGACGAGATGCGGCACGATCTACGCATTGGGCGTGCTACTTTGGACGGCGGCACCTATGTATATCTTCTCCCACGCGTCTACGAAGGGCCGTCAGACTCCTCCCATATGAACGTCGTCGCTCGAGATGAGGTCTTCCAGGTTGGCAGCTCAACATTCTTGTTCACTGCGAAGCAAAAGGTCAATGTAGCAGATCGGGCCAGAAGCGCAATAGGTCTAGCTCTAGCCTGTGTCGATGATGAACTGCCACAGACTGCAGCTCTTCCTCGCGCATGTTTCTTCAATCCGACTGTGTTGCACATTGAGCAGCGGCCAACGCGATATCGGGATCGCCTACCTGCAGGGTGGGAGAAACGAGAGACTGCATCGGGCCAGGCATACTACGTCAATCATAACAGTCGATCAACCACTTGGTCCCCACCATCGTTCGCGCAGGTGTCTTCATTCGAATTCATGGGACGGACCTACTTCGAACTAGGGGAGCAATTTGCCAGCATCACAATGAAGGGGCTGCTTGATCTGATTTATATGGACACACTCATGAGCCCGGACCAGGAATCGGCAACAGAATACCTACGCCAATTGGTGGAAGATGACATCCAGCCTAGTTTCAGGGACTCGGAATATCCTCACGCAATCACGCGCCATCGCCGTACAGGAGTGTCAACGAGACTGGCTGAGCAAGGAGCATATCCGAACATAGGAAGTATCTGACGTTCATGCGATGAGAGCTTCATGTCCGATCCGCCTTTTTAACAGCGCAAACCAGTATTGTCTGGGATCATCACTACTTTCTGGGCCAATACCGAGATCACGTGCCCTTGGGCCAACAACGAAGCATACAGGCATGCCGAGCATGGGTCTTTTAACAGTCTCGGACTCATGCAACTAGGCAACTGCACAATGAAGTCACGAAAGCTGATAGTGTACGGCGGTGCAGGTCACCCCCCAATCATTTTCATAGAGTATCGCTCATCGTTGGGTATTGGTAAGGGCAATATGTCGCCGTACCTTTGAAGTTGTACATTAAGCAACCCCTCTTAATTTATTAGAAGACCTGCTAGGCCGAAGGTAAAGAGAGTACCTTTCGCTGGCTTCCAGCGTCTTTGGTCACAAGCACCAAACTTCACTCTTATTATGCGTAAAAGAGTTCGCTGGGGGTAATCTTTATTTACCTCAGAAATCACGGCGACTACCTGGAGCTCAAATGATCTCTCATTCATCGCCATACTACCAAGTGCGTACCCAATTCATCATCCGTCGAGCACAGATGCAGCATAGAGTCATGCGAAATTCTCAAACTGGATCAGCGGTGCTGGAACAAAGCCGATGCAGGAGAGGCAACTGAGAGAGATGTGAAGGAAAGATGGAAGACCAGCGAGGAAAGAGCATATACACGTGCTGGGAATACCTAGCTAGGACAAAATAATTCCGTCTTACTTTTCATGTGGGAGGCGAAAGGAAGCTCTGTAAATACAGTGTGAGCTAGAATGAGTCTAAGCAGTAGTAGTTCAGCAGGTTTGAGTCTAGGCAGCAGGCTAGGCAGCAGTCAGTCTGTTATTTGTTTAAAACAATGTAGGCAACTGAAGCCGACTCAATGCAGCCAGTGCAGCGGCGCAGCAGGTGGGAGCCTGAAATGGCAGCCTCATAGTCGGCTACAGTACACTCACATGGGTTCAATCACGTTCGGTCGCGGCTGTGGGTGGCCGTGAAGTCAACCTGACATGCCATGTAAAAAGATACCGCGCTGCTCTGTGCAGCGTCGAGCAAAGGAATAGTTACCTTGTCGAATCCCAGATGCTGTGATGAATCGTTTGATAGGATCTCAATAATAGGATATACTGGTAACTAACCTACCTACACAAATCATGTTGACTGCAGTCAACATCGACAGTGTTAGTTTCACTAGATAAGGTAGACAGCAGGACAGCACAAGTATCCTATTGTCTCTTCATAGAAACTTCCACATGTACATAGTGAACCTTGCGCCTGAAGTTATGTCTTACACTCAGCTGGGGGAGATATTAGTGAAAAGGGTTTAGGTGGACATTTGCCAGTTATTAATAATTACTGTAAGGTGCAGGGTAGGCCAAAAGCACTGGCCATAGAATCGAACAACAGCGGAACAACTACTTTCGAAGAGCCCCATGCTCACGAGCCCCATGGGAATCCTGTCAGAAGATATTCTATTTGGCAATGAAGGCAAGAATAAGTCTGCCTAGACAATAAGTTACTGTACCTTGTCGAAGTCGGTATTGTTCATTAAACATTTTCTGTGGTGTTTATCATGTTAGTATCATCGAGAGTCGTTTTCTCAGACATACGCTTAAAGCTGTTACAGTCACATAGGCTCTAAGGCTCAATGGTGTAATCTTGTGGTAAATATCTACAAATTATATAGAGTGAATGATCAGTGAATATGGGGGCCAGGGTGACTACTCAAATACTACGGTAGCTAAGTGACTTGCTAAGGCTCACGGCCGGGTGCGGCTATGGGGTTAGTGGGCGGCGGCGAGGTAAGCTGAGGTTAGGATATGATCCTAACAAAAGCGGTGGTATATACTTGTGATATTATTGTCTAATCAACATTGTACATGTAAGAAGAGAATAATATCTTGGGTAATGGAGAACTTTTTGAGGAGGTTGGCATTAGGCCTAATCGGGAAAGCCTCGGCACAAGGTCTAGTCCTCAAAACTAAGCCAAAGTAGGCCTGGATACCAACAGGTTTAAGTCCTTAGGGTTGGGGTTGGGGCTGGTTGCATTGGGAACGAGTCTTCAATGTTACTTACTTGATAATCCCCAAGAATCTTTTCTCAGCTTTGATCCTCCGTCTGTGACATCTTCCACACCCACAAACTTATAGCACCGGCTCCCATTGTCCTTCTGTGATCCTCAAGTACCCATCTTATAGTCTCATCATCCACAATGTCCACTCGCAGCGAGAGTACCCATCGATCCCCGTCCCCATCCAAAAGGAAGAGAGGAAACTCGAGTGAGGAGACCAACCCGACATCAGTAAGCTCAGAAGCATCATCCACCATTTCCAAACCGGAGCGTAAGATCGAGAAGCTGGCCCTTTCGGATATACCAGAACAAGAGCCGCACCCAAGAATGACAATTACATCGGTCACTGCAAGGAGCAATCCCAACCACAGAGGAGCCTGGAGAGAACCTGCAGATGCTCCACCATCTCCACTGAAGACTTTCGCCATCGAACCCGATCACCCTCTTCTACCTCTTTGGCCCCGTCTCGAGCGCGACCTGATTGATCTCTTGGACGCATCACCTGTTCCGTGGAGCGCACTGGAAGTTTTTCATAGACGCTGTACAGTACAATCAAGCAACGAGAACGACACAACAGTCATTGTGACTGCAATGAAACAAGCCGAGCCCGCCTGGTTGAAGCTTCAGACAAGTATTCGAGAATACCTGAACAATCAGGGCCAATCGGCTCTTCAAGTCGAAATGATCGATGGCGTGATCAGTCGTTGTGCATCCGACAAGACAATCGACTGCGAGTACATCCTGAAACCAAGTGGAGGGGTTAGCGTTGGGGTTACCGGGCTTGACTGGTCGAGTGGGACGTTCGGTGGCTACTTGCTGCTAAAACGAAAGGGACATGCCTCCCTTCCCTGCGCAGTCACATGTCACCACGTTCTGCGTCCAACAAGAAAGCATACGAAAACCCCCAGCGAGCCAGCACCAACGTATGACCCTATCCTAGATGAAAAATTCCACTATCACAAGGGTGTTGTTGTGGACAACGAAAACAATGACACCATGCTAGTGGACCAGCCAAGTCTTGGAGACCACACAGCGGCCCTAGAACGCTCAAAATTGAATATAGATGACTATCAAGAGCGGATCAAGAAGACTGAGGAGGAACGAGACGCTGGCTATTCCTCCTCTAAGCTTAAAGTTAAACTGGCGAGATTACAAGAGGCTGTCAGTATCATGAGAGAGACGTACCTGATTGCCCAGAGTTTCGACCGGGTATTTGGACATATCTTCGCCACATCTGGATATATTCATGCGTCAACCGGATGTGCTTTGGACTGGGGTCTCATTGCAGTGCAAACGTCTCGACTTGGACAAAACACTGTATGCTCAAAACATTGTCTAATGTCTTGCTGCCCCATCTGACAGAATGTGTGTTAGGTGCCAGACTTCTGACAAACGCCTGAATTTATAGTAATGAGGCCAGGTGATGCAATCAGTGAATTCGGAGTAATGAAGCTGGGTGATGAACTGATGCTGTTTGGATGTGTATCAGGGGTCAAGATTGGGGAATTCAGTGCCATTGTCTCTAACATCAAATGGTGTGAGCAGCCAACATTGACGAAGGAATTTGCAGTGTGCAGGAATGATGGCGAGATATTCTCCGACGAAGGGGATTCGGGTGCCTTTGTGTTGAACAGAGATGGTCAGCTTGTCGGTATTCTTGTTGGTGGGAACAAGGCCACAGGTCAGGCTTATGTGACCTCTATTCAGGCAGTCATTGACGATATCCGCGCTCAGACTGGTTATGACGTCTGCCTTCCATAAGTATGGGAATAGCAAATTTCGACCAGAGATTGATATCAACACGTGCCTAAGCTCCCTCTGCTATAGCTGGGACAAATGATCAGGCATTGTAAATCGTACTTTCCATAGGCTTGAAATGATACAGAGTCAAGAACAACACATTGCAATTAGAACATGATGAGCTGTTGGACGAGCAGAAGAGCAAAAGAGTCTTGTATGTCTTCAGCGAGATAGAGAGCCAGATGACGAGTATAGAAGGAGCCATCAAGCTCCCTCTCCGATGACCTGGTTGTATCCACAGCTCGACTTCCACAGCTTTCCCGACTTTCTTCCCGACTATCTACAAATTGCAGTAGTCTCAAGTCACTACAGTTTTATCGCCCAACCCTACTTGACGCTCATATAACCATTGCATTTCCCAACCCTACCTTACCCCCCAACCCACCACCTTGACAGCACGGACTCTCCTCTTCGCCACCCTCGCCGCTCTCGCGATGGCCGCGTCCGCGTCGAGCATACCCAGCAGCAACCAAATCAGACACCTCGACGACCTCCCCGCCAAAACTGCACACCTCCTCCGTCGTCAAAACCTACAACGGTCCACAAATCAACCCAGCGCACGTCTACAACCCGTCCCACAAAACCCCCAGCCGCCTCCTCCGCCACCGCAGCCCCAGCCCCAGCTCCAGCTCCAACTCCAGCTCCTCCTCGAAGCTCGGCAATAACGACCTAGACGCTCGCATGACGGCAACGACCCACGAATGCCTCGACCCGCTCGACCGGCCCATCCTCAAAGACTGCGACCTAGTCTGCGCCGACGTCCGCACGATGGAAGGCGGCATCTTCCTCAAGCTGCTGGAAGTCTGGACGCACGGAAGAGGCCACTGCATGTTTGGGGTCGCGAACCTGGATCTGTGCGAGCATTTGTTGATTGATTCGGTGAATGTGGTTCATGGGTACCTTACAGGAACTCGCCGGTTCCGGAAAATCATGTCTGTAGTCATGTCGTAATAACTTTACATGTGATACCATGTCGATAGTAATACTGTGATAACAGCCTCCCAAGATCAGCACATGTCTTGTCCAGCAAGGTTTTCAGAGAAAAGATCATGCTTGTATTTGAGAATGCTGTTGGTAAGATAAGCATGCTGGTACTGCCATGAATTTGAATGAAAAACACTGCTGGTAACAAAAGCATGTTGGTACTGACTGTGTGAGAGATTGATTGATTGATTGATTGATTGATTCATAGGTGACTGAGGCTGCCTAGGCTGCCATACACCACATAACTACAAGCAGCTAGCACATACTGATCTTATCCTCATTATCATCTTGCTGTTGTCATCACTGTCACTTCATAATTTAACTAACTAATACAAATTCTGACTTTATTCTCTGTAGCTTCTCATGTTTCTCTTAATTCTGATGCTTACTAATCTTCTTTTCTTATAATTTAATGTTAATGTCTTTCTTCAGCTATCATCAATAAAGAATAAACATTACTGTAAACAATTAATTGTCTTTTCTGCAGTCTAAAGTATGTAATTGTTGAATTTTCTATTTCAGACTGCATTTAAAAGTATTAAATCTTCTGATATCTTTTTTACAGTCTGAAATTGTCTCAAAAGATTGCTTTATAACATAAGTATAATGACTGCTTTAATTAATGCTGAATCTTATAAAATCTTCTTTATGTCATTAACTCATCTTAATAGTTTCTCTCTTAAATTCTAAGTTCATAAACATTTCATCAGTACATAATGAACAGTCTGAATGCTTAAATTACATGAACAATGTGAAGAGTCTGCTTAATCTATAATATAAAGATAATAAGTTATGTTAATCTTCTCTGTATATAACTAAATAATAAGAAAACTTATAAGTTAATAAAGTTCTATATACTTATTCAACACTCTTCTATCTGACTGTTGCTTCATACTGAATGTGACTCATCTTACTGTTTCATTCTTTCAGTCATTAATTCATTCTTTTATTATCTGCTGATGAAGTCTTATCTTATAAATAACAATTAAATGTCAAATCTCTGTAATTTATTCTTTTTCAATATGTAAATCTCTGATCAAAATCACTGTCTTAATCACTCTATTCATTTCTTCATTTTCTGATATTTCAAATAATCTTAAGTTATCTTGCAGCAAAGTCTTTGAAAGAATAGTTTCACTATTAGAAAATCTGTTGATTTCTGATAGTGACATATTTCATAAAGGGTGACAGCTGTAGAATGAAGTATTATTATTAAATATTATATTGTGTATTAAAATTGAGCTTACTGCCTGACTTTCAGTGATGAGCTAACTTAAATGCTTCAGTGTCTTCTTCTATATCTGCAGCATTATTTTCTTTTTTCTTTTCATCAATATCAGTTTTTTCTTTCTTAAATGTCTTTCTGAATGTTCTTTCTACTGCTGCTGTCTTCTCTCTGCCTAATACAGTCTTTATAATGCTGTGTCTTGAAGTTTTCTTAATACATGTCATGATGTGATATAATGATACAATGATGCTCTAAAATTAAGTTAACAAAAACATTATAAGAAAGCAGTTTAAATGCATCTCTGAATGACAATGAGTTCTAGAGTGATCTTATAGTTTGAAGATGCATTGTAGTTTGAAAGTGTGTTGTAGTTTGAAAGTGTGTAATTAAAAGATGTATTGAGAGCTTTTAGATGTTAGCAATACTTAGGTGTTAGATTGCTGATAAACAACACATTTATTTATAATATGTATGTCAATGTTATGAGTAAATATATCAACATACTCACTTCTAACACTCAATCTAACACTTTCTTATCTTCATCTCTATTACTCAATTTACTACACTCACTCTATCTTTACTCAGTCTCTACATTCAGTCTCTACACTCACTAAATATGTTACTCAGTGCTATCACTTGTTCTACTGCTCATTTCTTAAGATTTAATCTTATACATTGCTCTTGTACTTCACTCTGATGCACAGCTGTGATGCATACATATAATGCTTAATTATGTCACTCAGTATAGAACTCAGCAGCTAACTATATATTTTAGACTCTCATCATGACAAATTTAGACATTAAGCTTTTACTGTAAACTGTAAAATGCTTAACTTTCAACTCATTCTCAGTCTCTGAAGAGAGATATCTCTATATGCATCAATATTCATCAGATTCATATCTAAATCTTTTGACTTTATAAATTATTTATTTTCTTTATTATGCACTGCAGTAAGTACTGATCTGACTATATATTCAGTTTAATGACTAATTAAATCACTGCTTAATTATCTATATATATGTTCATCACTTAGAGCTTTAATTTCATCATTTTTATTGCATTTACTATATTTATCATCATGATCAGACTCTGTAGCTCTGTCATATACACTATGAATGTCTCATCTATATCTAGAGTGACCATCAAGTCAGGTTAACTCAGCCTGACCTGAACAGAGCTTTTAAGTCAGATTGAGTTAAGCTTTAATTGTTAGCTTAAGAGTCTAAGTCAGACTTAAACATTGAAGCTTAATCTGACTTAGAAGCTCTGTTCAGATTTTAAGAATTCTGAGACTGATTAGTAAGTGAGCTCTTAAGACTTGACTTAAGAGTAGAAATTATGAGCTTAGAGATTATTGATATATGAATGTTATAAGTGAGCATTATATATGTACAGTTGAACAGCTTTCAATTTAATCTATTTATTTACTACATTGAGAGTCAGATATTCTCAAAATAATCTAATAATGATTGCTTTAATCTGCATCTTTAGACATAATGTTTCAGTTATGCATATATCTCTGAATGAGAGACATGTTCTTGTGCTGAATGATAATCTGCTTTGTATAAATTGCAGTCAGATTGACATCTGCATTCTGTTAATTAATAGATAATAATTACTGTACAGTTCATTAAATATACTTTTAAAGAAGACAACAGTATATGCTTTTACTGTTTTCTACAGACTGTTGATGATTGAGCTTTAAAAGCAGAACATCTTATGCTGAGAGAAAACTCATGACTGTTCATAGAAGTCTACATATGATTTAAAAAAGACATCTAGTGAGTATTTAAACAACTTAAAGACTGTATGTGCAAGGAAGAAATGACAGAAATGTATAAAGAATGAGAACTTTAAACAAATTGAAAATGCAAAGATGATGAACTGCAGAGCTGTAAAATGAAAAAGAGATACATTGAAGAAGATTGATGTATATTAGATTGTGAACTCAGCATTGAAGAAGATCATGAAAGAGAAGATTAAAGATGAGATCTTGAAGAAGTAATATAATTATAAAATTTCTTATAAGACTTCTTTAAAATTATTATGCTCAATTATATTACTTTTAATTATCTGCAGATGTCTATTACAAAGATGAGTTGAGAAATAAGTTAATAAAGAATGAGAACTGAGCTTAATTTAAAAAGAAGACTGAGAAGAAGATATTATTTGCTGAAGCTTTTGCATTAAAAGAAGAGTGAAAGTTCATGAAAGTGAAGCAAAAAATATATTACATTTATATTTTCTATAGATTCTCTGACATTCTTTAGAATATCAATAAAGATGAAGTTATTCAGCAGAAATGCATCAACATTAATTATCAAATTGAGAAGCATTTAACAGTTGTAATTAAGCATCATGAAAGAGTTCTTAACAATACAGAAAAGCAAGAACTACATAATGCTGAAGACTTTGATCTCATTAAGATTATACATTACTTTCATAGTGAAGTTCTTGATTCTAAACACATTAATGACTTCAATTATGTATAAATATTATATTGCTTAATTATAACACTTCTTAACTCTGACATTAACTAATTACATTTAAGAGTCTGTATTTGATCAGAAGAAAGAAGATGAAAAGAGTGTGATTAAAGATGTTGATGAAGCTTGTGTAGTGATGTCTGAAGATGAGAAATTTTCAGATGATGATTTCATTAATGAATTTGTTCTTAATGACTTAATTGATGATGATGAAGATAATGAGAAGAATGTTGAATCTATTAGTGATGAAGAGAGTAGTAAGAAGAATAGTAAGTAGTCATTATTAATTAAATAGAAAGCTGATCTTCAGAGATTAAAGATGTAAGATAAAGAATAATTAAATAGATCTTTAATTATTAATTAAAGATTTTTTAATGAGAAATCTCTTCATTGATACTTAATATTTGCTATACATAGTAATTTTCAAATAGTGTTTATCATAATTGATATTGTAAAAAATTCATTTTACATTTAGATACATGTTCTGTCATATGACTACAATCTTGTATATACTAATTTTGAAACTCTCACAACACACTATCATCAACACATCACTTAAAGTACAATAAAGTATCATTTATTTGCTCAACTTACTATAATAACTCAACATCATGTCTTCATACAGCTCATCATTTAGTCAGATCTTAAGCAACTTAAAAAGATCATTTCTGAGTACTTTCAGTAATAAAATTAAGTCATTTTAATTAAGTCAATCTTGTTCTTTAACTTTTGCAGATGCTTCAAACTCAGAGTATGTTCTTTGAAGATCTGCAACAAAGTGAGAGTTTTAAGACTGATGAGAAACAACTGTATGAAATTAAAACACAGACATAAAAATTAAAAATCATGCTTAAATAATATAAAATAGTTTAGCTTGCTCAGCAAAGATCTGACAGTTCTTTGCTGAAGTAGCTAGCAAATGTGATGAAAGATTAAATATAATGTGTGTTAACTGTTACAATATCATAAATCATTCAGCATCAGAAAATGATGAAACAATCATCATAAAATGTCATCTGAAAAGCAGCAGTTGCTGAAAGATGAAATCAGCATCAGAAAGACAGATTTCAATCTTTAAAGTAATAAATTTAAAGATATGCTATGATTTTCAATTATAATGCTTTAATATAACACTCACTGTTTAACAGACAGCTCAAAAGATCATTATTAAATTATTTAACTTTATTCTTGAAGTCTTTAATCAGCAGATTCTTCAATTCATCATAGTACTCAATATACTCTTTTATGCTGTTAAGTATGTAAAGTTCTGAAAGCTCATCTGAATGTATTGTGTTGATATTAAGATTTTAGATTGAAGTAAAGTTGCACAACTTTTTAAGCATCATGCTGTGAATATCTAAAAAGATACATTTACAGAGCTTAAAATACAGATTAAAGTCTTCATTATATTTAATGAATGAAGCAGTTCAAATTATCTTGCATTTCTAGACATTACTGCATACTTTATTGACACTAAATGAAAATACACAGAGATACTTTTAGTCTTTAAAGAACTAAAAAGTCAACATAACAGTGAAAATCTTGCTGAGTATGTTCTTAAGATGTTGAAGAAGTGAAATTTAACACATTAATTGCTGATAGTCACAGCAGACAACACATTCAACAATTATACACTATAATGTTATTTAAGTCAGCTTTTAAGTCAGAAGAATATTATCTGAAGTGATGAAACTGAAATTATGAACTGCATAATACATATAATTCAGCTTGTAGTCAGTTAGCTACTTACATATCTGAAAATAAATACAAAGAATGATTAGCTCATCACTACATTTAATGATGATGAGCTACAAAATTTCACAATTGACAAAAACTACTTCTTTGACATTATACTGAAAAAGATCAGTATATTTTTTATAACACTTTATTATAATGCTCATATCTGTTGAGTTAATATTCTAACAAAAGTCTCATATAGATTTAATTACTAACTATTATCATTATGACATCATCACAGTGTCTAGAGTTGTTTAAAGATTTGCAGAAGACAAATTCATAAAATATAATTAAGAATGTAAGAACTTAATGAAACTCTTTATACAATATGCTGAGTCAAGCATATAAGCTATAAACTGAACTTTCTCAATGAATAGAATATCTAACTTTGATAATAAGCAGAATGAAACTTCTTAGATGCAATATAAAAGAATAATAATATATTAAATACATACTGCATCTTCTGAAGCACTTCAAGAACTGAACAGAGACAATGAATGCTATTAGTGAGTTAACAATTTATAAGCTATAATATATATACAATGATTTATTTGATCATCTTAAAAAACAGAATGAAGCAATTAGAAAGTTTAAATTGTTCTTTAGTGCTGAGCTGCAGAATGTCATTAATGCATTAAAAAAGAAACTGACTCAGTATTATAAAAAGATAAAAGTCAATTAAGAATTGTTCTGTAATCTTAATGTCATATTGAATTTATGCAATAAGCTTAACATGTACAATGTAGAATATTCTCAGTTCTCAATAAATATTATATAGTAAGACTGACATATTGTTTCAATAAAGAGAAGACTGAGAAGATTTATATTTAAAATATGAACTTAAGTTTTAACAATATTACAGGGTCAACTATCAGCACTTGAAGAAAGAATTATTAGATGATGATTTGAGAATTCTTGACTTAAAGAAGAAGAAGATGATAGCAATAATGAGTTACATAAAAAATGTAAAAAAACATTAAGACACATCTGTAACAAAAGAAGTCTCAGATTATCTGTAAAAGTCTTCAGTGTTAAATGTAAACATTTTAATACTTAATTACTGAAAGCTGATGAAGAACTTAAAATCAGCAATGACACAATTTGCAAAAGATATATTTGCAATTTCTGCAGCAGATATTGAAGTTAAATGCTTGTTCAACATAGCTTGAGATATGATTATATATCATTAAAGTTGATTGAACTCAGACATTATTGAGAACATTATGCTGATTAAATATCATGATATGTTTATCTTTGCAGCAGAAGTAATAAAAATAATTAAAGAGAGATCTGCATTGACAATGATTGTCAATAGTAATGAGAAAGATTCATTAATAGATAAGCTGAATTCAACAGCAACTAAATTATGTACAGAGCTTTTATCAAATCATTACTTCAGTGATAATGATCTTTATGATGATAATGACTATGAAAACAACATTAACTTCAGACTTTGTAATTATGATTAAGATAAGAACATTGATTCAAGACTTAACAACAATGATTATGATTAAACTTTAAACATAGAAGCAATATAATTAAGTGTTATAAATATCTTAAACAGTATACACTCAGAATATGTAACTACTGATAATGATCATAGTTATGAGTCAAGAAAGATTAAAGATTATATAAGTTCATTATCTGAAAGGCTCACTACAGCAATTGATGCATCAGCTATTAAGATCATCAATGATAACTTAATAATCATTGATCTTAATCTTTAAATTATTCACTTAAATGACTCTGCTCAGAGTACATTAACTGTCAATACACACACAGTCTTGAATACAACACAACATTGATTAAAAGAGAAAAGTCTTCTTCATTAATAAAGTAAAAAATTGTTAAAAGCACTGCACTTACACTTAAAAGCATAAATAAAGCACATTAAATTCTTAACTGCTTCAGTATTACAATTTCACAAAAGACAGAATCTTCTGCTTATTAATATCATTAATAATTGTTTAAAGTTAAGAAAAATTCATTCTTTTTTATCTGAAGATGATGTTAACATTCATCAATTCAAATATCAGCAATCTCAGTAAACATATACTTAACATGATTTCTAATTTGAACATCAGATCTCTTTACTCTTTTTATGCAGTTTATAAACACTTTAATTTTCTTAAATTGCTTGTGATAAGCATAAGTTACATGTGAGCTAATAATATTGAGTAAAGTATTAAAATTGAATGTGCTTAGATGTAAAAAACAATGTTTAAGAGTCTTTAAGAACATTCAGCTTTGCTTAAAGCATTAAGATTCATTTTGATTTTCTATATCTTTATTAACATTATCATTGTCATCATCATGATAATCTTCATTCTTCTCATCATTATTCTATATCTTCACTGAGTCTTCTATCTCTTAATCTGCATCATTAATGAAGATTAAAGCTTATAATGTTGACAGTTAATCTTTGTTGTTGATCTTAATTCATAAATATAGTTAATCAGCAAGAAGCTAATAGACAATTGTAAAGAATGTTATAATAAAGTGATATAATCATATTTAATCAATTTATATCTTAACTTCATCACTCTTTGACATTAAAGTAACAGTTTATGAAGTTTAAAATTTAATTAAATCTTTAATAGATAAATAATGCAGAATTAATATATTTTATTTTCTTTCAATATTGTTTTTCTGATATCTGCATACATAAGTTCATCAAATTTAAGAAAGATATGCTCATCATTAATATTCTTATTCAGCATCATTTAAACAGAAAAAATTACTGTAACTTTATTCTCATTATCATTCAGCATCATCTCTGCTTCTTTATTCTTATCTGCAGAAACATTGAACATTGTTGAGAGTTAATAATTATAAAATAAAACAACATTAATTCTTGTCTTCAGAGTCATTATAAAGAAGTATTAAAAATATAATATACATTAATGATTCTTCTTGTCTGCTATGTGCTCTGAATTAAGTATGCTGCTATTAAAAATCTGCATAGCAAGATTTGAATTCTCATTTTTAGCTATAGTAAGTTGTTCATAGTTGTTAAATTAAATAATTTGTTCTTAATGCTTAACTACTTTATCTAGACAGTTATCTCAACAGCTTTAAATATGTTCATCTGCTTTTTCAATTTAATCATATTAACATAAATTAAATGTTAAATAAAGTTAATATATCTCTTCTTTAATTATTGAGAAAGCACTCTTTGCTTTAAGAAGCTTATACAGAGCTTGTATTTCTTTAACAGCTATGATTAAGTTGTTTTGCTGAGCAATATCTTCATTCTTCTTTTGCTCAGTCATTACATTTTAATTTGTAAGAAAGATCACTACAAATGAAGTTAAAGTCTGATATAAAATACTATAATTATTTATTAATATTCATCATACTCATTCTCTGCATATCTCTTAGCAACAATTTTCTCTCTTATCTTAACTGCATATTTCACTCTTTAAATTTTCATCTTGAGCTTCTTATATTCTGAATCATGTTTAAAATCTATATTCAATCTATTCATTGTCATATCATTCTACTCTTAAGTCTCTTCAATATCAGTATCTATAAATGCATTAATTACTGAAGAATGTGATGAGATCAATTTCTGAGTGATATTAAAACATAAAGAATTCAATAAAAAAATAAATGAAGAGTTTCTGAGTTCTTAAATACAATTTAGTCTCTGATTTAGTACACATTTTGTGTGTTATAATTGAGTGTTATAATAAGTGAAGTTATGTACTAGATTTTGAGTCAGAAGAAGTGAAAGAAACAGCTGAAGTACTTTAAGGCAGTGTAGCATTGAGTGTAAATTTAAAGTAATTAATGAATGCTTTTATTCTTTTTCATTAATTAGCAAAGTCTTCTTTCTTCAGACATGCAGCAATGTCTAAAATAGATAAATTGATTTTATTAATCTTTTTCTTTCTTTTCTTCTCAGATTGAGATGAAAAGTCTGATATATTAATAAAATGTGTTTTTTTGCTGATGAGTTAATTTCATTTAATAATGAAAGATGTGAAGCCTGATGCTTTTATTATGTTGATGAATTAATTCAGTTCAGTAATGAGAGATGTGAAGCCTGATGTTCTTGCTACATTAATGAAGATAATCTTTACATTTAGTTTTCTCTGTTCTAATGATGTATCTCTAAAATGAAAGTCAGCATTATATCTTTTCATTATTTACTTTATTTACATGATGCAAAAAGAAAATATAAAAAGCTTAATACAAAAAGTAAAATGTTCTGTAGAAAGAAAATGTAGAAAGTGTTGTGTTAAAGATAAGTGAACTTGCTAAGCTTTTATATTATTATTTATTTATATGAATGCTGTGTTTTTGTTATCAGTGAATTTGTAGATAACTAAGATCAATTTAAATCAAGCTGCACAATTATTCAGATTTATTAATTTATGATTATTTCTTCTTAAGCTACTATCTGAGAAATTTAAAGCAATACATACAATTTATAAAGTGTAGTATCTCAATCATGTTAGTTGCAATTTCTTTACTAAGTATAGATCTTCTCACAGTAAAGAAACTGACATTAAAATTATGTTGTATAGCATGACAGAGCTATGATGAAAGTCAAAGTTATGAAGAAATATTAAGCAGATTCTAAAGCTTGTGAATCTGATAATACAAGATTTATTGAAGAGAACAGAATATGAATTATAGATGAAGATGTATGAGACAGAATTAAGTTTATGAAATGAAAGCAAAGAACAGATTGTCAAGTATGACATCTTTAAAGAAGAAGATTAAATCATTAATAAATTTTTTTTAAATCAGTTTCTGCACAAAAAAAGTCAAGTGAGTTACATAATTACATCATTAAATTAAATTAAAACATTCAATTTTAACACTCTCTGATCAGCTTATGCAATGCAGCAGCAGCAGTATTGACAGAAGTTACATTCTTTTACTTTAAATTCAGAATTCTTTTCACTGCTGATTGAAGAGATTTTTAATTAGTATAATGACAGCTTAAAGTGAAATCAGTTAGTCATCATAGATTTGTAGAAGATAAGTAAGATATATCTTTGTATATTTTTTGAAAGTATAAGTTCTTGCATATTAAGGATCTCTTTCATAACTTATTTATAATATAGTTGTCAAGCTACATAAGAAAGAAAATCTAATAATATTAGAAGAATTATAAAAGATGAAAGCAATCTTTTATATGTTACAGACTTATTAAAAAGATAAAGTGTACTAATTAATGTATTTTTGCTCTGTAGAGAATGAGTGATTTAATAATTAAGTTAATAATGCTCACATATAATGTTTATAAAGCAGACATGTAGTTAAACAAGAAGAATTGTGCACAATGTTAATCAAAAATGTTGCAATAGTAGCTGTTATCAATATAAAGCTGCTTAATAATAGAAGTTAATTAATTTTAATTTAATTTAAACTGTCAAGAATAATTTAACTTGACTCTGTTTAAAATCTGACTCTGCACAGAGTTGAGTTAAGTTGCAAAGTAAAGCTCAATGAGTTAAGTTAAGTTCTAAAATCTGAGCCTGACTTAACCTGATGATCACTCTATCTATATCTATGTATATCATGCATTTCAAATCTCTTTTCAATGTCACTGTTATCACACTCATTTAATTCTTGATGTCACTGCTGTCTATATAGATATTTAACATCTTTCAATCTCAACAAAGTTTGTTAATATCATGTCTGCAGACAGCTTCATTCACATTGTTATTTATGTAAATAATTAAGTCATTTCATCATAATAATACAATGTAGAGTGCTCTGAATTTCAAGTTAACTTTTAATGAAAGTTATGTCTACATCTTATAGCAGAGCTACAGACATTTCAGTAAGCTCTTTCAGTAAAGTTTCTTTATAAAGTCAGATTTAATTTTCTTCATTAAAGTATAAATTAATGCAATGACAATGTAAAGTATAAACTCTCTCAGTGTCTTTTTTAGCTGCTGTTTTATTAAGAAAAGAAAAAGTTTTACATTTAGTGTTGAATTTACTATTATGTGAAAGACTCTCATTATAATGACTTCTACTCATTACTATATGACTGTCAGTTTCTAAAGAATTTATTTCTGTTATATAATTGTTCTGTGCTCACTGTCTAAACTGTATTAAACTGAGCAGCAGTACAGAATCTGCAACAGCATTACTGTTACATAGAGTCTTTATAAATTCTTAAATTTAAAGCTTCATATAAAGTCTATCAACATCACTAAGTTTCTGAGACTTATTGTGACTTAAGTCTAAATGTATTGTATATGTGCATTTCATTTTAAATGTAAGTTCAAGATAACCCTCAGCATTCTGTACATCAATGATATCTGTATTGTATGTATGTCTAGAATCAGCTTCACTGTTATATTATGTTTTATGAGACAGTTTCTAAAGTAAATGAACTTATACTTAATTAAGATAAAGACAGAGACATATCTTTAAGCTTATTGCTCTGTACAGCTATACATTATGTGCAAAGTAATGCAGTTCTTCTCTATTGACTTTTCTGTCATTATAATGCTTACATCATTAATTTAACTTACTGCTGTGACTTAAAGCTGTGAATCATTGACTAGATTCAGCATGTCAGCATTGTAGAATAGATATAAAATGAGTGATAGTGATGAGCTTTAAAATATATTTATATAAATAACAAAGCTCTCTGACTCATATTTTAACAGCTTTATTATTGATGTTTTTTTTCTCAGAAAGTCTTCTATTCAGTTCACTATCTTCAATGATAGATGACATTTTCAGAGATTATAAAGTAATATTTTATGAAAAATATTGTTAAAGACTTCTGATACATTCAGCATTAATAATGATGTAACTAATATGCTTAACTTTTATGCTTTGTAAATCTACTTCAGCAATGTATGAATTGTTTACTCTATAAACACAATCTTTCAGTTTCTCAGCAGTATTTTAAATAACAATTAATAGATCTTTATTATGTAACTTATTCTGTGTATCATTACAGACTTCAGAGCCTTATCTATAATGTTTAGAAGTATCACTAATTAATATATCTTAAATTGCTGATAATTTTCTTTATTAAGCTTCTGCAACATTACTGTAATGAAGTGTTTAAAGATTCTTAGATATTTTCTGCTGTTTAGACACAAGTTATACAGTGAAAGCAGCAGTGAGAGTAATTATAATAATATTTAATATAGAACTCAGTTCAGTATGTTATTCAATTTTAATATTTTATTGTTTAATACTCACATTATAATCTCTGTTAATTCAGTCTCTGTAATTAAAGATATAAATATTAGTTCAAAATACTTATATTCTGCAATATTGTCAAGATTTATCTCTGAAGAAGTTAAAAAGAAGATTGTTTAAAGTAATTCTGTCTTGTTTTGCAGTTCTGTAAGTTTCAGCTTTTTTATTTATTTCAGAATAAGAGTAAAAGTCTGATTTGTGATTTTGCAATTTCTAATTTACTTCATTAATTTTTATAATCTTTAAAAATTCTTTAAGATCATCTCTATCTGTTCTTTGTAACTCATTCTCATTAATTTTATCAGCTTCTTCTTTTTTTCATTACAAACTCAGCAGTACATCTCTTAAGTATATATGCTCTGCTCTCTTTATCAACAATAATAAGCTTTATTTACTTTTCTTATTATCTCTTTTGCTTTTGAATTAAATTCTGACTTTAATCATTTATTAAGAGTTAATATCAATATTATTATCTTCACTGTGATTTAAATTGTCTCTGTGATGACAGTTATGTATTGTTTTATGTTAAGTTCATTATAGTTATGAAGTGATGTTGACAGCTATTTTATCAGAATTTATTGTAGAAGCTTTATATCTACTTTATCTCACTGTCAATAAAATTGTGATGTAATCTCTGCTGTAGACAGCAGAAGATGAGTAATAATAAAGTAGTGATTAAAGTTATGATGTTGTTGTTGTATTTTGCAATTAATTAATCATTAAATAATGTTTAAACTATTTAATGTCAAATCTATAATGCTGTACACTTACTGAGATCTTTATGTAACTAAACTCTATAATAAGAACAGAGAGAGCTGTCATTCATTTATTATTTATATTAACTACTTTATCTGTAGATTCTTCTTCATTCTTAAATCTTTTCATATTGAATGATGTAGATTGAAGTCTCTCACTATAATATATTATTAGTGATTATTCTTCAGTAAATTATTCAGTTACTTTAAAGTTACTGTAATGTCTTTTCTGACTGCTTCTCTGTATACATTGTAAATGCATAGACACTTAGACTGACTATATTTAATGTATTAAATCTTTAAAATCATAAGATCTCTGCTGTATGTCTAAACTGTTTAGTCTGCACAATTTAATCATGAATTAATGTAAAAGCAAACTTAAATTAATTCTTTTTCTGTAAATTTTAAATAAATCAGATGAAATCAGTTCTTGCATAGATAATAAGTATTGTTGTTGTGTTTATTGTATCATGACTTCTGAATAGTCAGCACATTGTAGTTTTATATGATGAAATCTTAAAGCAGAGATGTCATAATCTTGTTTCTTGACTTCATTATGTTGTATTGTAAGATGATGAAATTTAAATGTATCAACATTATTTTATCATCATTGTAATCTTCAAAGTTGATGCTGTCTCTATATTTATGACATCTATCATAAGATTATCTTAATTAATGAACAGCAAGCTTACTAAATTCTGCTTAAAGACACTCTTAATTTCTGTTGTCTAACTGCTCTTTAAATTTATCTGACACTTAAAGAACTTAATGCTTCAATAATTTGCTGCTGTCTTTACTACAGCATTTATCTTTTACATTTTTAGAAATCTAATTGTGATTTTTTTAGTTCTGTTTTTATTCACTGATCTCAAAGAGATTTAATTTGCATCTGTAATTGCTGTTTTTATAGAAAATATTGATTGCTTTTCATTTCTATTGATGAATGTCTTTAAAGCTGATGTCAGAATTGATGAGATTCTTATAAGAATTTTAAATATTGTTAAGTAAAGTTCATTAATGATTTCATAATCATTACTCATTATTGTATATAATGTAAATGTTACATTCTCATTAATATTGTCACTGCTGTTACTGTTGTCACTATTGTTGCTGTTAATGCTTTTGCTATAACTATTAATGTCAATCTCACTGACTTCACTGTTAACTATCTTTAAGAGTGTGACTTCTTTAAGTTTGATGACTGATATTTAAGTTAATATTCATCATTGAGTTTATTTAATGTTATATATCATTTACACATACACTGTCTCTTTCTAAAACTTAAGACACTTATTGTTTTATATTTTGTATAAATCTTCACAGCTTATACACTTTCTGTTATTGAATTCTAGATTCTTAAAGAAGCAATTCTTAAATCTATGATTCTCTGTATATATGCTGCATTTCTGAGTATCTTCACATTAAGCACTTATGTAATCATACTTATGATACTTAAAACATTTCTAAATGCAGCAAGCTCAATTATATAACTCTGTCTTCTTGTACTCAGAGTCTCAAATTAATTCAGTTTAAAACATTAAATTGATGTACTCTGCATTTATAAATTTCATTATTACAGACTCTGTCATTTATTTGAACTGTACAGTCATCTTACATAGTTGATTAAGATGTTTTTCTCAGCTTCAATCTTATAATTTTCTGTCTATATACATATTACTATAATTCACTAATCTTTCATTTTAATGCTCTGTATCAATATGCTATGCATAATGACATCATAAATGATGATAATTATCTTGTTATCTACTTTTAAAGATATAATTCATTTAATATTACTCTGCAATGACTCTTTTTCAGTCATTATGAATTCATATATTGTCAAATTATCTAATTTCAGTTATTTAATAGCTACAATCTTAATAGCAGTGATGTTTTGATCTGTAGTGATGTAAATGTGACTGTTAATGCAGTTGCATAGTGTAATTAATAAGAGAATGCATCAATAATTAATGAGAACAGTGTCAGTAAGTTTAATGACAATTCTGCAGTCATTAAATATGAAAAGATTTATAATGATGTTTTTTTCTTTAAATGATGATGAAAAGAATGCTGCTGTTAAAAATGACAGTGTATTTACTGTCATTTAAGCTTAGATATGTGTATATTTATATTTTGTAATGATGAAGAATTGCAATGCAGAGTTTTTGCTGATGAGAACTTTTAGAATGTTTTTTATGACTGTAATATTGTATTGCACAGTATTCATAATTCATTGTAAAGCTTTCAGATTCATTACAATTTAAGTTATTTCAAATTGATTCAGAACTCTTTCTATGAAGTTTTAAACAGATTTAATGAAGAATTTAATATAAAATTATTGAAAAATCTTCTTAAACTTGTCATTCTTGATCTTTGAGTTCATAAAGATCTGAAGTTGAGTTGCTTTATGTTTTAATTGAATGATGTGCTCTGATAAAGATAAGAATTGTGTACTTATAACTGATCAAGAAAATTTTGACATTATGTTCTATATTAAGTTATAGCACACAATGAGGTGAGTTACTGACTAGATTTTGAGCTTATTTGATGTGATTTTGATGGAGTTATTTTAAAAATTCAGTTTGAGCTGAAGGAGGTGTTTTTTCACTGTGTGAGAGATGACAGCAGGATTTCAAATCTATCTTATATACTACTTTCATAAAAGAATACATTTCTATATACACATGACTGCTGATAGAGATCCTCACTGTCGTCCCTGCCACTTGCTGTTACCCTTGCTGTTGCCTCCCTTGCTGTTATCCCTGCTTGCTCTTGCCCTCGCTGTCACCCTCACTCCTGCTGTCGCCCTTGCCCCAGCTGTCGCCCTTACCCCAGCTGTCGCCCTTACCCCCACTGTCATCCTCGCTCCTGCTGTTGCCCCTGCTCGCTGTCACCCTCGCTCCTCGCCCTCACCCTTGCCCTCGCCCTCGCCCTCACCTTCGCCCTCACCCTCGCCCTCACCCTCACCCTCACCCTCACTGTCGCCCCCACTGTAGGGTGTGCAGAGCTTGCTGGTGGGCCTTGTGCCAGCTATATACCCCTATAAGCAAGAAGTCATGACGACACCACTATGATGTCATCAACTAACTAGGGAAGCAATGACTCAAGATAGCCAAACAAAAGAAGCCTTCCTGACAACAACATGCCAGAAACAAAGCTCCCTGTCAAGAATATGCTGGAAACAAAGCTTTCTGTTAAGGATATGCTGGAAATGAAGCTTCCTGTTAAGGACATGCTCAAATATCAACATACATTTGTCAATTGACATGTCATTGACTATTTGACACACCTTCAGAGCAACATGCTGTGATTATTATATTGTCTATGAGCTTGGGATGACAGCAACATCCATTTTCAGAAGGACATATGTTTATTTCAAAATCTCATTGATATTGTGTTACTAATCTAGCATCATAAGGACACACTATTAATAGTAACATTCATAGAACATTACATCAGCATGATTTCTTAGAACCAGCGGCTTCCCCTAAGGTAGTGTATGAGTATGTTGAGGCAGTGTGTCCGGGACGGGTATGATGGGTTTGTGGAGACGAGGAACCCGAGGATGGCGCTGGCACTGAGTGGGACGGCGGCGGCGCCGCCGTACAGACAGGTGATAAGGTGATGGGTTGGAGGGCTGATGTGGGGTTGCGGTGGGGTTCGTGGTGCTGGGTTTGTAGTGTTGTTTTGGAGTTTGTTTTGGTGTAACTTTGGGGATTTGGATGATGTTGTTTGTCTTGGTGGAGTTCTGATGTCAAGTCCTGGAATTGGAATTGGGGTTGTATATATTGTCCACGAGTGCCGATAAGAAAAGCTGTTCCTGATCTGGTTTGGCTGGTTCGAGTTTATATCTGTGAATTCCAGGGGAAATTGATTGGTGTTTGGATTTGTTTTGATAGATATAACTTGCAAATGTGGCAGTCTGCTGAGCTACTATATCAAAAGCTCCATCAGCAATATACCACTTAGCTGTGTTATCAGCGGTGGGCAATGCCTTTTGTTTCTAGCTTTAGGAACTCCACGTCGCATTTGCGGGAAGGAAAAAACATAGCCATACACCCTTATAAAACAATGAGAAGGATATACGTGTACTCACATCCCGACTTATGTTCTACCACATCTAACTCCTTGCGAGGAAGCTCACCCTACCAGTCCTAAGCTCCTCCCTCCTCTCCTCCGAAACCCCTCGCACGAACAAACGCAGCTCTTTCCCAGCATTCCGTTCTCCATCCACGATCGCGCGCTCCATATCCGTTTCCCAATACCCAGTCGTCCGACCGTAGGTACTTTCCGGCTTGGCCCACTTCCACACGGGGGCCGGGCCGCCGGTCAACAACGTTTCTGTGCTGTCACTGAGCACGGGAATGGCGAACATTCGAATGGAAACCCCTTGCCAGTGCGGCGCGGGTTCGCGGCGCAGGTGCTCCACGAGCCGGGAGATGAGTTCCGCCTCGTCAGAGGCGGGAGGGCTCCCTTGGTTGCTGCGGTCCGCCGTGACCAAAGATGATAGGTACGAGTGTCTTCCTACAACGTCCGACGCTTGCGCGACCGGCAATCGATGCGTGCCTAAGTCGCGGAAGCCGCGGATCGACGGTAAAATGCTGGGGCTGAGGTTGGTGAGGATAGCCTGCGCGGACGACGGATGGTCGTGCGCGGGATGCCAGTGGTGTAGTAGGCTTAGCAACGAAGACGAATCTGTATCGGCGATAGTGACGAGGAGTTGGTGCGTGTGGCAGTTCGTTGCTAGATCTGGGTCTTCCAATGCTGGTTGTGGGATAGATAAGATTTTTGTCTACCTGGTCAGGATAGTGGATGGAGGACTAATGGGACGGCGAAAAATGTACAGAAGGATGCTGACCACTCTTGTTGTGTGATTTGGGCCTTGGATATGGATTGATTGATTGATTGATTGATTGATTGATTCATAGGTGATCAAGGCTGCCTAGGCTGCCATACACTGCATAACTACAAGCAACTAACACATACTGATCTCACCCTCATTATCATCTTGCTGTCACCATCACTGTCACTGTCATCTCATGAACAAATTAATACAAATTTCAACTTTATTCTCTGTAGTTCTTCATGTTACTCTTGAGCCTAATGCTTGCTAATCTTCTTTTCTTGTGATCTAATGCTAATGTCTTTCTTCAGCTGTCATCAATAAAGAATAAACATTACTGTAAATAATTAATTGTCTTTTCTGCAGTCTGAAGTGTGTAATTATTGAATTTTCTATTTCAGACTGCATCTAAGAATACTAAATCTTCTGATGTCTTTTTTACAGTCTGAAATTGTCTCAGAAGATTGCTTCATAACATAAGTATAATGATTATTTTGACTAATGCTGAGTCTTATAGAATCTTCTTTATATTGTTAACTCATCTCAGTAGTTTCTTTCTTAGATTCTGAGTTCATAAGCATTTCATCAGTACATAATAAATCATCTAAATGCTCAGATTATATAAGCATTGTGAAGAGTCTGCTCAGTTTATAATATAAAGATAATAAGTTATGTCAATCTTCTCTATGCATAACTGAATAATGAGAAAGCTTATAAATTAATAAAATTCTGTATACTTATTTAAAACTCTTCTATCTAACTGTTGCTTTATATTAAATGTGACTCATTCTGCTGTTTCATTCTTTTAATTATTGACTCATTCTTTTACTACTCACTAATGAAGTCTTATCTTACAGATAACAATTAAATGTCAAATCTCTGTAATCTGTTCTTTCTCAATGTGTAAATCTCTGATCTAAATCACTGTCTTAATTACTCTATTTGTCTCTTCATTTTCTGATATCTCTATGTGCATCAATATTCATCAGATTCATATCTAAATCTTTTGACTTCATAGATTATCTATTCTCTTCACTATGTGCTGCAGTAAGTATTGATTTGACTGTATATCTGATTTAGTAGCTGATCAAATTGCTGCTTAATTATCTATATATATATTCATCATTCAGAGCTTCAGTTTCATCATTTTCACTGTATTTATTATGCTCATCATTATGATCAGACTCTATAGCTTCACTGTATACACTGTGAATGTCTCATCTATACTTATGTATATTATACATCTTAGATCTCTTTCTGATGTCACTGCTACTGCACTCATCTAATTCTTGATGTCACTATCATTCATGTAAATATTTAACACTCTTCAATCTTAACAAAGTTTGTTAATATTGTGTCTGCAGACAGCTTCATCTGCATTGTTGTCTATGTAAATAGTTAAGTCATTTCATTATAATAATACAATGTAGAGCACTTTAAATTTCAAGTTAACTTTTAATGAGAGTTGTGTCTGCATCTTATAATGAAGCTGCAGACATTTTAATAAGCTCTTTCAGCAAAGTTTCTTTATAAAGTCAGATCTGATTTTCTTCATTAAAATGTAGATTAATACAGTAATAATATAAAGCATAAACTTTCTCAGTGTCTTCTTTAGCTGCTATTTCATCAGAAAAAGAAAGAGTTTTATGTTCAGTACTGAGCTCACTGTTATGCAGAAGACTCTCACTATAATGACTTCTGCTCATCACTGTATGACTGTCAGTTTCTGAAGAATTCATTTTTATTGTATAATTGTTCTGTGCTCACTGTCTAAACTGTATTAGACTGAGCAGCAATACAGAATCTGCAACAACATTACTGTTACATAGAGTCTCTGTAGATTCTTGAGCTTAAAGCTTTATGTAAAGTCTGTTAATATCACTAAATTCTTAAGACTTGTTGTGACTTAAGTCTAAATGTGTTGTATATGTGCATTTCATTTTAAATGTAAATTCAAGATAACTCTCAGCATTCTGCATATCAGTGATGTCTGTACTGTGTGTATATCTAAAATCAGCTTTACTGTTGTGTTATGTCTTATGAGATGATTTGTAAAGTAAATGAGCTTATATTTGACTGAAATAAAGACAAAAACATATTTTTAAGCTTACTGCTCTATGTAGCTGTGCACTGTGTGCAAAGTGATGCAGTTCTTCTCTGCTGACTTTTTTGTCATTATAATGCTCACATCACCAATTCAACTCACTGCTGTGACTCAAAGCTGTAAATCATTAATTAGATTCAGCATGTCAGCATTATAGAATAGATATAGAATGAATAATAATGATAAGTTCTGAAATATATCTATATAAATGACAAAGCTCTCTAACTCATATTTTGACAGCTTTATTATTAATGTTCTTTTTCTCAGAAAGTCTTCTATTCAGTTTATTATCTTCAGTGATAGACAGCATTTTCAGACATTGTAAAGTAATCTTTTGTGAAAGACATTGTCAAAGACTTCTGATACATTCAGCATTAATAGTGATGTGATTGACATGCTTAATTTTTATATTTTATAAATCTACTTCAGCAGTGTATAAATTGTCTACTTTATAAACACAATCTTTCAGTCTTTCAGCAGTGTCTTAAATAGCAGTTAATAGATCTCTGTCATGTAGCTTATTCTTTGTGTCACTATGAACTTCAGAGTCTTGCTCATAATATTTAGAAATGTTACTGATCAGTATATCTTAAACTGTTAATAGTCTTCTTTGTTGAGCTTCTGCAGCATCACTGTAATGAAGTGTTTAAAGATTTTTAAATGTCTTTTGCTGTTCAGACATAAGTTGTACAGTGAAAGCAGTAGTAAGAATAGTTGCAATAATATTCAGTATAAAATTCAATTTAATATGTTATTCAGTTCTAATATCTTATTGTCTAATGTTTACATTATAATCTCTGTTAGTTCAGCCTTTATGATTGAAGACATAAATATCAGCTCAAAATACTTGTATTCTGTAATGTTGCTGAGATCTGTCTCTGAAGAAGTTAAAAAAAAGATTATTTAAAGTAGTTCTGTCTTGTTCTGCAGTTCTGTAAGTTTCAGCTCTTTCATCTATTTCAGAATGAGAGTGAAAGTCTGACTTACAGTTTCACAATTTCTGACTCACTTTATCAGTTTTTATAGTTTTTAAAAATTCTTTAAGATCATCTCTATTCATTTTCTGTGACTCATTCTCATTAATTTTGTCAGCTTCTTTTCTTTTTCATTATAAGCTCAGCAGTACATCTCTTAAATGTGCATGCTCTGCTTTCTTTATCAATAACAACAGACTCTATTTACTTTTCTTATTATCTCTTTTGCTTCTGAGTCAAATTCTGACTTTGATCATTTACTGAGAGTTAATATTGATACTATTGTCTTCACTGTGATCTGAATTGTCTCTATGATGACAGTTATGTATTGTTTTATATTGAGTTCATTATAATTATAAAGTGATGTTGACAGCTATTTTATCAGAATCTGTTATAGAAGCTTTATGTTTACTCTATCTTACTGTTAATAAAATTGTGATGTGATCTCTGCTGCAGACAGCAGAAGATAAGTGAAAATAAAGTAGTAATTAAAGTCATGATGTTATTGTTGTATTTTGCAGCTAATTAATCATTAAGTTATGTTTAAGCTGTTTAACATCAAATCTATAATGCTGTACACTTACTGAGATCTTTATGTAACTAAGCTCTACAGTAAAAACAGAAAGAGCTGTTATTTATTTATTATTTATGTTAACTGCTCTGTTTATAAATTCTTCTTCACTTTCAGATCTTCTTATGTTGAATGATACAGATTGAAGTCTTTCACTATAATATGTTATCAGTGATTATTCTTCAGTAAATCATTCAATTACTTTAAAGTTACTGTAATATTCTCTTTGACTGCTTCTCTATACACATTGTGAATGCATAAACACTTAAACTGACTATGTTCAGTATACTAAATCTTTAAAGTCATAAGATCTCTGCTGTATGTCTGAACTGTTCAGTCTGCACAGTTCAGTCATAAATTAATGTAGAAGCAGACTTGAGTTGATTCTTTTTCTGTAAGTTTTAAATAGATCAGATAAAATCAGTTTTTGTAGAGATAATAAGTATTGTTGTTATATTTATTGTGTCATGACTTCTGAATAATCAGCACATCATAGTTTTATATGATGAGATCTTAAAGTAAAGATGTCATAATCTTATTTTTTGACTTCATTGTGTTGTACTGTAAGATGACAAAGTTTAAGTATATTAACATTACTTTATCATCATTGTGATCTCTAAAATTAATGTTATCTCTATATTTATGATATCTGTCATAAAGTCATCTTAATTAATGAGCAGCAAGCTTACTGAGTTCTGCTTAAAGACATTCTCAATTTCTGTTGTTTAACTGCTCTTTAGATTTATCTGACACTTAGAGAATTTAATGCTTTAATGATTTGCTGTTGTCTTTACTGCAGCATCTGTCTTTTACATTTTTAGAGATCTAATTGTGATTCTTTTAAATCTGTTTTTATTTACTGATCTCAAAGAAGTTTAATTTATATCTGTAATCACTGTTTTTGTAGATAATATTGATTGCTTTTCATTTTCATTAATGAATGTCTTCAGAGCTGATGTCAGAATTAATGAGATTTTTGTGAAAATCTTAAATATTATTGAGTAACATTCATTAATGATTTCATGACTGCTACTCATTGTTGTATATAATGTAAATGTTGCATTCTCACTAATATTGTCACTGCTGTCACTGTTATTACTATTGTCACTATTAATGCTTTTGCTATAATTATTAATGTCAATCTTACTGACTTCACTGTTAGCTGTCTTTAAGAATGTGACTTCTTTAAATTTAATAATTAATGTCTGAGTTAATACTCATCATTGAGTCTGCTTAATGTTGTATATTATCTATATACACATCATCTCTTTCTAAAACTCAGAACACTTATTATCTCATATTTTATGTGAATCTTCACAGCTTACACACTTTCTAATGTTGAATTCTAGATTCTTAAAGAGACAATTCTCAGATCTATAATTCTCTGTATATATGCTGCATTTCTGAGTATCTTCACATTAAGCACTTATATAATTATACTTATGACACTTAAAGCACTTCTGAATGCAGCAAGCTCAATTATATAACTCTATCTTCTTGTATTTAGAGTCTCAAATCAATCTGATTTAAAATGTTAAATTAATGTGCTTTACATTCATAAATTTCATCATTACAGACTCTGCTGCTTGTTTTAAACTGCATAATCACTTTACATAATTAATTAAGATGTTTCTTTCAGCTTCAATCTTATGATTTTCTGTCTATATATATATCATTATGACTTGCTAATCTTTCATTTTGATGCTCTGTATCAGTATGTTGTGCACAATAACATCATAAATGATGATGACTATCTTGCTATCTGCTTTTAAAGATATAATTTATTTAATGTTACTCTGCAGTGACTCTTTTTCAGTCACTGTAAATGTATACATTGTTAAGTTATCTGACTTCAGTTGCTTAACAGTTACAATCTTAATAATAATGATGTTTTGATTTGCAGTGATGCAGATGTGACTATTAATGCAGTTGTGTAGTGTGACTAATGAAAGAATACATTAATAATTAATGAAAGCAGTGTCAATGAGTTTAATGACAATTCTGTAATCATTAAATATGAAAAGATCTGTGATGATGCTTCTTTCTTTAAATGATGATGAAAAGAATGCTGCTGTTGAGAGTAATGATACATTTACTGTCATTTAAGCTCAGATATGTGTGTGTCTATATTCTATGATAATGAAAAATTGCAATGCAGAGTTTCTGCTGATAAGAATCTTTAAAATGTTTTTTGTGACTGTAATGTTGTGTTGTACTGTATTCATAATTCATTATAGAACTTTCAGATCAGCTGCAATTTAAACTGTTTCAGATTGATTCAGAACTCTTTTTACAAAGTTCTGAACAGATCTGACAAAGAGTTCAATGTAAATTCATTAAAGAATTTTCTTAAACTTGTCTTTCTTGATCTTTGAGTTCACAAAGATCTGAAGTTGAGTTGCTTTATGTTTTAATTGAGTGACATGCTCTGATAAAAAGAAGGATTACATACTCACTGCTGATCATAAAAGTCTCAACATCATGATCTATATCAAGTTATAAAACACAATGAGAAGAGTTACTGACTAAATTTTGAGCTTATTTGGCACAGTTCTGGTGAAGTTATTCTGAAAATTCGTTTTGAGCTAGAGGAGGTTGATCTTGCCTTGGATATGGAGGCGGAGGGTTTTCCATTTCTGAGCAGGAATGTCTGTTGAGCACAAGGATTAGATATAGCGTCCTCGGTGATCGATCGCAATTCAGTTGAAGTAATTCGGTATCTGGAAAGACACCTCAGGGATCAATAGATGAGCAAGTAGTATTCATCGACCACAATTTAGTAGTATCCTGCCGCGCGACGCAAGTGACCGTCAAGCTAGTCAGGGTGTTCCTGGGGGATCAATTAGGGTTACAGTACAACGTCAAAAGTCTTCAGTGAAATGATTATATTACCAGCATCAGAGAGCCATAGCATGCACCAGCATGTCGATAGAAGCTTGGGCTGACGCCGCACGTCAAGACAAGTATCGGCAGCTTCCCGAGCATCAGCACGCAATCAGCACACTCCAGAGTCTCCTTGAAAGCAACACAGAGCCAGACAGAGCCGCCGGCACGATCTCTTCAATATATGAACCACTGCTCAAGCGTGGCCCAAAACCCTCGCCTGTTGCGACACTCTGGGGCATCCTCTGCGATGCGGTACGAGCTCTAGGTGGCAACAAGGAGCTCATGGACAGTCTGATTGACCTGCTCAACTCGATCTCAAAGCTACCGGACGTCATGGACGAACATGGTAATGCCATCACTCCCGAATGGAGGAGTGCTGGAGTGTACTGGAGGGCCCTGCCGGAGCTCGCGATTATGTTCAGGGAGTATGGGATCGGTAAGTCGAGCATTTGCGGCGTGCCCAAGTAGTACTACTCGATCGCTGACAGGCACTCCATGAGCAGACATCGAGCCTGAGGACGAGATGGGCGGCAACTGGGATGATCAGGCCGTGCCTCTACTTAACGCTACCACCTTCGGCGCCATGTACCTTGCTCGTGGCAAGCAGCCGATAGGCATGGCGTTTCACGCAGAGGTGAGCTTCATCCAAAGTGTCGAGGTGCCCTGTCAGACGCCTGAGCAGCAACGGCGCGCAGGCATGTACGTGCCACCTGCTGCCACTTGGGTCCTCCTTGCCGGGCAGAGCATCCATGAGCTCTGTAAGAGCGACTACCACCGCAAGGACGGCGCGCCAGGCTCGGTGTGGGACGGTGATGAGTGGCTGTGGGGTAAGGGCAGGGGCTACAGTTTGGGGCGGTGGACGTTTTGGAAGAAGAGGTTCGGTGAAATTGCGACGACCCAGGGGTTGAAGGACGACGTCAAGGACATTGCTGCGAGAGCGGCTTCCGAGATGGGAATAATTGAGGGTCAAGCCTAGTATTGACAGCAAGCCTCAAACAGCTTCACTCCCATTACGTCGATGCTACGGATCTATTCCTTACCTACGACAAGATCCAACAGTGTTCCTTGTGACCTCCAATTGGCTTCGGGAAAGTAAAGATTGAGACTAAGATTAATGCATACCTCCGATGACTAAGACTCCCTTCACTAAACAGGATCTCGGGATGGCAATGGCAAGTGATCGATATAGGGGCCTGAACATGCTGAAGAATGAGGCTTTACTCAAAAATCTGAGAAACAGCAGATGGCCAGTCAACCGAGTCATTTCAAGCCCTTGTTGTAGACCATTTCAGAGGTCCTTCAATGAAGTGTCTTAGTCAGAGTTTATAAGAGTGTTCCTGACCGTGGCACTTGTCTGACTGAAGGGTCTGTGAAGTCATTTGAGATTATCGCTCACCATTTTCGGCAATGACCTCAATTGAGAACTCAAGCTTTGTTGGTCTGCAAAAGTAAGGGATACTCTAGACTAAGAGCGTCAAGACATACTAGCGACGTGGGCTAGAGTTCCTTGGTATGAAAGAGGGTTTTGTTTGGGTACGTGCCAGATGCCCAGAAGTGTGTTCAATCGCTATTTAGAGCTATTTTGAGAGATTCATCCATTCGAGCGCATATCCAACACCCATCCTATGTCACCGTTGATGGCGTACACCCAGACAAGCGTCATCGTCCCTGCTCTACATCCTGAGTACCCACCAAATCAAGCTAGACGCCAGGCCTCGAAACCAACTCGTCTAGGTGCAAAGGCGGAACGAACCGTCAGTGGGATCTGTTCCACCACGGTGGGTCACAGCCAAACAGTAAATGAATGACCGTGTACCACCCTGACCTGGGGATGGCGAAATAGCAATAACACGGTCCGGGCCCTGGGAGTCCTGAGCACCGCTAGTGAAGACAGGGTCGGTGATTGGGAATTCAAAGTACGCCATGCCGTTCTGACCTGTCTTACACTCTGGAATGGCATCAAGAGCAGTCACTAGCTCAGCTTCGCGAGGACCGTTAGAGCCGGCGCCAATCTTGCGTGGGTAGGATCTAGTGCCCGCCTTGGCTGAAAGAAGAACATCGATCATCAGTCTGTGTTGAGTAGCTGTGCGGGGATAGCAGTCAGAAGTGTCTTACGCTTCTGGGGGTCCGGAAGTCTCCCATTCGTCACAAGAGCATCATAAGCTTCCTGGACAGACTGAAGTGGCCAGGCTCGCTCGTCAGTGGAAGCTGGATGAAGCGGTCAGTACCACACACCTGGGATACCCATCTTCTGACCAAGAGTTGAGCTTACGTCCGCATGAAACTGGCTTGATATCAGCTCTCTTGACAAGCTCATTCGCAGTGTTGAGAGTCTGTGCTCCTGGCTCTGCAACATCGTGTTGCAGGCCTTCTCCGCACCCGCAGCTCTACTCTCCATGATTGACTTGACCTGTCTCTTCACGTCCCTCTGCCTACTGAAGAACATCATCATCCTCGGATTGATTACCTTGACGAGCCAGTCGGGCGTCTTCGCCATCCACGGTAGATGTCTCATGGTCGCGCCCATCTCAAACCCGCCGATCAGTGTGTTTTTCCATTCGAGCTTGAAATCAGGTTCGGCCAGATAGTTGTAGCTTCCCGCGTATGCGTATTGCGTGATCACGTCCACTGTCAATGCCATATATGCTACATCGATTCTGATGACCTCCCGTGTCTCCACCGCCGCCTCGAACCTGCTCGCTAGCTTTTCGACCTTTTCGCGAATGATAGGCTCCAATTGAGTGACGGCGCGTTTTGAGAAGAATGGATTCAGTGCGGCTCGGCGCATTCGGTGGACGTCATGGGGGACGGTAGAGAACGCCGAGCCAGGAGCACCCGCTGTCTGGTCCACCACCCATACTTATCCCGTTTCTTCGATGCGGGAGCATAGATCTCGTCCCAGTAATCCGGATCATCGATATGGATCTCGATTGGATTTATCCGAATGATTGGTCCTACATCCTCATAAGCTTCGATTATAGGTGCATGTCGTTCCCCACAGACACTATGGTGGATTCGATCACAGGGAAGATTGGAGCAGGACAAGCGCTTTACCGTATTGCCTGTGCCATTCTTTGATATTCCAGATATTCCAGATATTTACCCCACGCTTGATAACATCATAGTAAAACTCATGCCATATCGTCGAGGCCGGAAGCTTCGGGCATGGAAATTTGGCAAGAGGATGGAAGTACAGGCGGTAAATGGGCGATATAGAAGCTCAGAGCAAAGAGAAACTAGCTATAAGCCAAAAGTGCAACTATTAAAAAGAAAACGATGCTATATTGAGTAGGCTGGGTCCGCGGGTTATTCAAAGATGGGTAGGGTTGCGGGTTGGGTTGGGTCAACTAAGGATAGGTAATAGGGGTGTCTAACATGTGCTTTTCTTACCGTCTGTTCAAGACATGCCGGTGGGTCAGGCATTTTTACCGTTCATGTAAGTCACATATAACTATAGTTACACTTCGTAGTTCCCTCGCACTGAAGGCTCCCAGTGACCTTGCTCTGGGTAAGGTGCCGCTGCTTTGCTCCAAACAAGGAAGCCCATCTTATCATCTTCCGCCCTGCCTGCTGTGTAACCGTTGGGAAAGCCCGAAAAGACTCCTTTCTCAACAGCATGAAAAGTCTTCCCTTCTAGCTTGTGGCAGAACCCCCGCCGACAATCCTATTTTGTGCGAGTATATCCGGACCTTGCAAGCCCTGAAACTTGAGAACCTCGGCGATCGTCCATGCGCTCAATTCTTCCGGTCGGCTCAAAAAGGGGGCGTGGCCCGTGTAGAGCGTTTTCAGATCCCACTGGACCCCACTCTGCTGGATCATGTGGTTCTGACCGGCCATAGGGATGGCTCTGTCCAATGCACAGAGCACGTATGCGCGCCGACCGTCGAAGATCGCGTCGGCCCACGCGGGAGCCCCGCACACCGTTTCGGCAGACCGTCGAGCTTGGGGTAGCAGCTCGGCGACAGCAGCGTTACGGAGCCCTGTGGGGACATCGTTGTAGAAGATTTCTGCAGCATCCTGGACACTTAATTGGCCGTCCTTCTGCATTTCGTGATTTTGTCAGCGCCTTTGCACGAGGGGAAAGTTGGAGAGGGAGCAATGAATGCACTGACGTGTTCGATCACCCACGGAGCAAATTTCCCACCACTCCCGTCCAGCAGCGATTGGCCCTTCTTGGCGACAAAGGCGCAAATATAGATCAGGCCGAGGATGCCGCCAGGTCTGCCGGCCGCGCGACGTTCAGGAACACTGAGGCCTTTGGCCGCCATGCTGCCAGGACCGCCGCTGTAGGAGTGCATGACGAGGACAACTTCCCTGCCCGCATCGATGGAGGGCATCAGCATATTCTTTCGGATGAAGTCCGCGTCAGCGGCCACCGATTGAACATTGGGATCCGAAGAGCCGGTGCTGGGGAGGCGCTGCGTGACTGTGTCGTACCCGGCATGTTGTAGCTGATCAGCGTATCCCGCGTAGTGGATGGGCGCATGCCAGGCAGCAGGGACGATTGCTATCACTGGTTTGGCGACTAGAGAGGCGCCCGTGCGAGCTGAGAAGGTGGGAGTGGGGAAGCATATTGAAAACACGAAGGCAAGGTATGGAGCTGCAGAGGCCGAGAAAAGAATCATGGTCGAAAATTCGAGGCTGTAATGGCGAATCGTCCTTTGAATTGCGAGTCAAGATCTGTGAAAGCCAAGAATGAGAAGCCTTGTCATGCGCATGCTTTTCTTATAGTCTTCTTGCCAACTTAACTAACCCCAGATCTTGGACTGCGACTCAATACCGTGAAACAAATGCATCAACGGCCTCATCCTGCCCATAGGCGCAAGTTGGCCGTCACGATTATTGATGGCTGCGCTCTGGTCACTTGAGCCGATGCTGAACGGGAGGACGATCGCAATGCCAAATGTCAGAGGATCGAAACAAGCCCCGACATGGAGCGCTACTTCGCTCTGCGTTTGAAGATATGCAGGATCATGGTTGTAAGTGTGTGCGCGGGAGTGTACTCCTGGGCGGCTATAAGCGCTTCTCACGGAGGTAGGTAAACACCGCTGCCGAGGCACTCCCGGATTACCCGGATCATGAAGGAGCAGGTCGTGTTTCGACGAAACTCAGACGTCGAGCTGATGACAAGGCTGACACGACGTTGGAGTTGGAGGAAGTGCGGTTGGCTGCAGGTGTCATCGAAGCGGCTGAGTGCCGGATCTTCCCCACGTTCTGAGCTCGCAAACTGAAACGGGAAAATGCATCAACCTTGGTGAGATGACTTGTGCAAGCTGACTTGTCCTGAAGATCCCCCATCGTATCTCTTCCTCAGTCAACAGGTCATGCTTCAGTACCAATGACAGCTTGAACAGTTCATGTGTTTGTGTTATAGTTTTCCGCAGTCGGCGGCGCTGTCATGAGTTCTCCAGTGGCTTTTTATAGCTCCCGTGATTCCCGGGCCGTACATCGGCCCGAATCACGTTACCTCAGCCCTACAAAGGTATGTATGTACAACCTAGCTAACTCGTATAGTCAAAGCGGACTGGGTCAAGTTCGCAGAATGGTCGTTTACCATATTAATTACGATCAACGAGGTGTCGTTCATACCTCGCGGAACACTCATTTTTTATTGGCTCTAGCTCTACCCTCTAGGTACTGACTGTCTCGAACAGTCTAATAGATGAGGAGAGTAACGGAGGAGCTGACAAAGTTCAAAGTCGAGGACAAACACACATATACATTATCTTGGACCTTTGGCTGCCCGATTAACATGGACATGAGACGGCTCTCTTCAGTCCAGCAACCATAAAGACAAAAGGCATTATGAACACATTATTACTCAGGAACAGAGCGAAATATCCTCCGCAATCTTCTCCGCCAAGGCGTCTACGGAAGAAACAAGTCATCAGCACTACCGTTCATTTGTTCGAACCGTTCAAGCGTTACTCACAAACAGTTGCCGACGGTTGACCGGGTGGTAAAAACGGGAAGATGGAAGCGTCTACAACTCGTAGGCCGCCGACCCCGATCACACGGCCTTTGCTGTCGACAACAGCCATCGGATCATCCGGTTCTCCCATCCGATTCGTGCCGGCGGCGTTGTATATCGAATTGGCACTTTTCTTGATCGTGTCTAAGATCTCGGAATCGGTCGTGATGTTTTGGCCGGGAAAGGCTTCGGCTTTGACGATGGGCCTGATGGCGTCGGTTGAGAATAATTGACGTCCCCGCCGAAAAGCAGCGACGGCGACGTCCTGATCCCTTGGATCGCTGAGCCAATTGGGACTGATGATTGGATTGACGGCAGTGTCCGTCGAGTTGATGGTCACGTTGCCCCGGGAGAACGTGGCGACCAAACCGACGGAAGCGGCTACATACTGGTGTACATTGCCGGCGACGATACTGCTGTCGGTTCCGGCTCCGAAGTAGGCGTCCAGAACGAGATACTCGATGTCAGGCCAATCGGCGGGAAAAGTGTCTTGCAAAGATTCATACGTTGCTGGCTTCAGCATATCGGCGGGAAGCTTTTCGAATCCTTTGGTGCCAAAGCATTAGCAACTCGATGGACGATTGATTAAGTCTGGTTGTTCGCTTGGTAGCTTCTTCCAGCATGGAATACGAAGCTGAGGTGAGTGCGCAAGCAGACCAGTACAGCCAACAGATTCATGAGATGGGCGCGCCTTACCTGCCACGTCTCCTCCAACGTTTGTCAGCATGCCAGTCCTGTTCACATTGTATTGCTCAACGGCTTGAGCAATGAACGTTGGATTTGAGAGACTGCTGTGGGTTGTGACGTCGACTCCATACGTGGGTCCTACGAGGACATTGTCCTGCAATGATCAGCAAAAGTCGGGCTGGGCTCGATTCCAACCGGGTGAGTCATAATGTAGTGTATTGATACAATCCGGAGATAGGGTTACTTCTCGCTCAGCAGTATATCCGTCATGTGTAACTTACCCACATATTCTGGCCGACCCCGGGGTGGTCACAAAGCACTGGAATTCCAAGACCATCCAGCGTCTCTTTCGGCCCTATACCTGATACCATGAGCATCTGCGGCGATCGCATCTAATCGGTATTATAGTGAGCATTTCGTCATCGCCAAGGTAGAGCAAACAGCACAAACCACTCCAGCCGACAAAATAACCTCTTTGCGGGCACTGATGTTGTAAGTGACACCACCGCTGTCTACGGTGACACCTATAGCTGATCCGTTTTCAAAATTTATTTTCTTTGCCAACGTGGATTTGTATACGAGGAGGTTGACAGTCTCTTTGAGGGCTTCTCTTAAGAACACTTCGGACGAGCTCCTTGTCTGAGTGACAGGATCTAATGTAAGTGTGAGCCATGACCAGCCTATCAGAGTACCACTCAGAAGGCTTGGAAGCTCCTTGAGCCCTAACTCTTGGAAAGCTAGACCGAGCCATGAGGATACGGGATTCACCCATTCAGAATATCCGACTTGCAAGGGTCCTCCGGTTGGGCTCCAATCCGAAGCATTGTACTGTGCTGTAGCATTCTGTGGCCGCTGTGCTGCATCTGATGGGGTGAAGTTTGCGCTCCGTTGAAAGTATGGTAGAAAGTTGCTATACTTGTAGCTTTCGTCGCCTACCTGCTCGGCCCATTTGTCGAAAGCACCGACAGTTCCACTTCGACACAATCAGCACCGCCACGATGGAAATGAATTCCTCTGCATGGCAATGAGCCGGCTCTCCGCATCAATGATTACTGACCGTATTTGCCACAGAAAATTCCGCCCGCTGGTCCCGCCGAGCACTTTTCCAGAGTCGTATAGAAATCTCTGACCGCCAAGCGTCTGAAACAGATTACATCAGTTCCCCTCACAAGGGCCAGAAAGATATCAATCCTTGCTGCAAAGAAGAAGCACCGACTGACCGGTTGCGGCTCTGTGTACTGGTACCAATCCAAAAACGGGTTCTTCTGCGTGGGATTATTGCCCGTGAACTGGCTCGCATACGCTGGTACCTCGGAGAAATTGCCGTTGCTGAACTCATAGAAGTCGCCCGCCTCGATCACCGCAACGGTGACGGATGCATTCGCCGCGAGGCGTCGGGCGACCGTCAGCCCTGCCGTGCCTCCCCCGATGACCACATAGTCGTAGGCAGCGGCGAGGCCTGGGACACCGAAGTGTGAGCCCAGAAGCCCTTGTGCACCTATGGATTCGCTGAACAGACGAGCTGTTGTGACAGATGCCCATGCGACGAAGAAGGCCGACACATGATGTTTCATGGTGAACACAAGCCAATGAGCGACGATGAGTGTCAACGAGCGACAGATCTTACTCGCGTCGAAAATGACGGTGCGTCAGGGTGCGCTTCAAGCAGACGTACAAGGAGAGATCGAGATTGTTTCGACAGAGCACCTCATCGGATGCAGAAAACGTTTTATAAGATTCCCAAGAAAGCACACAAGCGCTGCAAGAAGCTTGGCAGACTGAAAAAGCTCTTGCAGCTGAAACCTGTCCATGATTTCACCTACTATTATTTGGTTCAAGGTTCAGCTTCTATTCACGCAAGGCAGCTATCAGATGCCTGCATCTGCGCGAGTGCTGACGTTGTGGAATCACATTTGGAGTAGTACAAATACTTTCCCGCTGTGGTCAGGGTTGTTTTCAGGCTGCAGAATGGACTAAGATGAAAAAAGCTTGCACGCACCTAGTGTACTGCACACAGCACATGTGCGCAGCGCAGGACTACATAATTGCTGCATTAAGAGGGGTTCTATGTTGTAAGTGATGGGAACTGATTCTGGTTTCTTTACAGCTCATTATTCACACCTGTCTACCTTCAAAGGCCCAATCAGCTGCTGTGAAGCCTTACCCTCCAAATGTAGCGTAGCTAGGAACTGTGACTGCACGTGGCAAATCCTCAAAACGCTACGTTTCTCCAGATCTGATAGCCGTCACTCCCAGCGATTTGATCCGAACACCTGCACTCTCCGGCGACACCTCACCAATAAAGCAATCGCGCACCACATCAATGTCCCGCTCCCGGATCGTATCGTGTAACTGCAGATCAAAGCGGCGAAACAAGCAAGCGATGACTATATAGATTTCGGCCAGCGCGAAACTGCCGTGTCCCGAAAAACATGTCAGCATTGAAAGAAAGCAATCTGGGGCCAAAACAGCCCTGAGAAGAAGTGAAGCACTTACTTCAGACCAACACACATTCGGCTGCCACGGCCGAAGGGCACGTAGGCTTGATTCATGCGTTCGAGATCCGAGGACTTTGATGAGAGCCATCGCTCCGGTGAAAACTCGAGTGGGTTGGTGAAGATGGATGGATCGAGAAGGACGTCGCGGAGAGTCATGCTGATCGGTGTCTGGAGGTTTACAGTGAATTAGTTTCAAGAATTCTTCTTTTAAGATTCCAAGCACAATACTGCTTACTCCAGGCGGGATGTCCCAATCACCGTATCGCAAAGGCTCTTGCGGAGATACAAGAGGCAGTCGGGATGTCACCAGGGCGGTGATACGCAGGGACTCCTTGACGACCGCTGTCTGCACACAGTGAATCTAATTAACAAGTCCCTGGAGTGACCGGTGCGAGGAAAGCGGGGGCTCACCAGCCAAGGAAGTTGCTCCAGAGTCTTCACATCGACTTGCGTGTCCGGGTCAGGCATGATGGAGGCCAATTCCTCTTTCAATCTCAACAGAGCGGTTTCTCTGTTTGCCAGCAGGTGATATGTGGCTGTTGTCAGTACCCGAGCGGTGGTCTCGCCTCCTGCGACGAGCACAACGAACCCTTCCTGCGCGATTCGGTTTTTCCCTTTCTCTTCGGCAGAGAGGCCCTTGTTTGCGAGGATGCTCTCGAACACGTTGGTCGATTTGGTGGGGGTGCCGTCTGATGATGCAGTCTTTTGGCCCGTCAGATCACTTTGGCTGGCGCGGATGGCCGCATCGGCTTGCGTGTGCATGTCCTGAACCACTTCGTGCGTCAGCAATTCTGCTCATCATGCTGAGTAAAATCCAGTTATTGAAGCATTGCTAGAATTTGTGCCTACCCGATGCAATGCAACGATTCGTGCAAGATCCGGAACCACCATCCGAAGAGGAGCCAATGGTAACTTCAAGGCCAAAGGAATGATCCACGTGAATTGCTTGATCAAGGGCGTCAAGATTGCCACCGCTCGAATGGTCCTCTTCCATTCGTCCGCTTTCCGATCTTCGTCGAGTAAGTCGAGTGACTTGTCGAACGCATGACCGCAGAGCGTATCCGTCGTCATGGCCAGATAGGATTTGCGAAGTTCCACGACTCCGCCAATGGCTAGACTGTCCCTCAGTGGTTGGCACAGCAGGTCCATCTTTCGATATATCATCGGTTCTGCAGAAGTGACCGCCGTTTTCGAGAAGAATGGACTGACGGCTGCCCGCCGCTTTCGGTGAACTTCATGATCGATGGTGCCGAAGACTATCCGGATCATACATTGGCGCCCAGTCCGCAAGACATAGAAGGCTTACTTACTTCCGTATGGGGTTCCTGTCATATGCGCCGCTGGGGGATATTTATCCCGTAAGCCCTTTGTAGACGTCAGAAAGCTATGTCGAGCAGGGGCGTAGAGCGTTTTACCGATGCTGGACCTGTGTATAAAACCCGAACCCATCCCGAATCCCTGACGTGGAGCTCTTCAGGGTTAATTCTCACGATCGGTCCTAGCTCGCATCAGAAAGTGTCAGTCTGGTAGTAGCCACGGTGTGGGTAGTCTGACTCGACTTTATCTTGGGATTATTCCACGAATACATACCATAAACGTCGTGCATCCGCTCAATCTCGAATATGAACGTGCCACCGGGCCGCTTGATCAGGTCGTAATAAAACTCATACCATTTGGTCGCCGCTGCGAACTTGGAACCGGGGAAACGAGAAAGAGGATGGAAGAACAGGCGATAGATTACAGTCCATAATGCATGAAGGATCCACGTCCCCAATATTATCAGAAAGAGCGAAAGAAACTGCATCTCGATATAGGAGGTAAAAGAATGGTCCCGTAGGCCAATGGGTGCTAGTTCTCAATCCTTGGTTGATGATTGTTGAGAGCGATTATTCATTCATAGATAGCCCTCCGTAAAAAGAAGTCCACCTTCATCTCAAGGGTCCAGGCAGCGGGGGGTTCAGTCCCCGAGGTCAGCCACCGAGGCTGTGCCCTGGCAGGTTATTTGTTGCCTGACAGTTGAGACTGCTGCTGCATTGCACACATGTATGCCAACTGCCTCATACCCAGCGCTGTTTTATCGAATAGGTAGATGATTTCTCTTGGTGGAGGAGGAAATATACATCATCAATGCTTTATAAGACATTCTGCCCTTCGACCTGGATAGTAGGAGTGTTCCAACTCACTGTACATAGTTTGTAATACAGGCCACCACTCTGTACATTGAGGATATCCATGGCGCTCCCATAATAACGAGTCAAAACCGCTCAGCACCCCGGGGTAAAATAGCGCTAACGCGGGTTCTCGATGGCTGTCCTGATGGTAAAAGGAGCAAGTAGCACGAGAACGATAGCTGGAGACTTTGAGAGTAACGTTAATAACAAGCTGGTCTCTCAGGCAGCTACATGCAAGGGATGCATACAGAACAGCATACTTCGTAACTTAGCAGGACTGCGGAGCGAATACCCAACGGGGTAAACTTCGGTATATGATGCACCTGCATGAAAGACGCAGACAGAAAATAGCATGTCAAAACGACTTGGAAACCACAACATCAGACCTTTCACATGACAAGGCTTCAATTAGGTTGATGGGCTATTAGGTCTAGTGATATATGATATATTGATGCCATGATGCCATGATGCCATGATGGGGTGATTGTTGAAGTCTTCACGACAGACTGCTTTCTACCTCACCCAACCTCTTTCATGCAAGCGCATGGAATACCAAACTCATAACTTTACAAACCTAATGCCAAAACATATATGCACGACGCCTGCAATGAAACCTGTAAGCTCACCCCACTTGCTGTGCCGCCACCTCGCATTATTGCCGTATCAAGGAGGGTGAGTCTGGACCGAGGACAAACCTTCCAGTTCCTATTAACAGACCTGCATGATCCCATCTAAGGCATACCACCGAGCAGCGGCTCTCTGTCCGATACCTAGCCGTACCACTGGATGCCGTGCATTTTCAGGCGGCCAATCAGGTGTTCTTTCGTTCTAGTGCTACTCTAAGTTAGCTCCAGGCTTGTGTTAGTGAGGAGCTACCTTAGGTCGACGGCCCGACCCTCGATCGAGAGCTAACATTGCGCCTAAGTGACGAGGCATGAAATGTTCTATCCCGTATTATATTGACTTTCTCTCATGCCATGTACATTCCACACCTCCTTCTTTCTTTCTCTAGGAAAAACGTCTGGATGACAATGCATTGGTTTCAAGCCAGAGGCGGGGTCTAGCGCCCCTATTGGCACGCACTGACATACACCCTGCTTCAACCCTGACTGCGGCTGCAGGTTGAAGATGGGCAACCATAATGGGGTGACAAAACGCGGTTTCTGTGTAGCAAGGTGTAACGAGCCATGTTCACCCGTCTTTGGCCTTACTCAATAATAGACCCCACGCATGGCTGAACGCTGGGGCTGCAATTGAGACGCCCGTCAGCTGTGTAGCTCCTATCGATTCAATCTATCCTTTTCCCTAACTAGTGATTGTTGAGATCATTGAATCAGCCTTGCTGTCGCCCCGCCACCACAATGCTGACGTTCGAAGCAAAGAAGTCGATCCTCGTCCTCTCGTTCCTGACGCCCCTGTCGACCGTCTTCGTGGGGCTGAGGCTGGCGAGGAAGCAGAAGCACCTGGGAGTCGACGACTGGGTCCTGTGCTTTGCGCTCGTGCTCCTCTACCTGCAGACGGTGTTCGGTGTCCTGTGTAAGTTAAGGGGCCGTTCGAAAATGTTCGCTTTGGTATACTCTCTCGGCTGATTCTTTTCCTCGACTCTCAGTGGCTATCAAAGGCGGAGAGGGGAAACCAATGAGTGAATTGACGCCGGATGAGTTGACGTTCCTGCTGAAGGTGCGTTGCGTTGCTTGGAGAAACATCCTCGGATGGAGGAAGATGTTGGGCTCATAGGGTACTCATACAGATGATATATTGGCCCGCGCTGGGCTACACCGTTACCATTGCGACCATCAAAATATCCGTCTTGATTTCATATTACAGCATCTTCGGCCAGCTGAGATGGTTCCGCTATGCCGTCTTCACCCTCGGCGCCCTCACGTCCATCTGGTTCTTCGGCGTCTTTTTCTCCGTCATGTTCCAGTGTTCGCCGGTCGACAAGGCGTGGCAACCCATGAAACCGGGTCACTGCATTGACTTCGTCCAGTTCCTCTGGGGCAATTCCATCTCAAACACCGCTCTGGATTATATGATTCTGTTGTTACCGGTGGTACCGGTGTGGAACCTCCAAATGGGAAAGGTCCAGAAGTTTCTGGTGCTCCTATCGTTCTCGCTCGGCTCGCTGTGAGCATCCCTCTTCTGGGAGTTCTAGGGTTTTTGATCTGCAGCCAATTTACTCTCCGCTTGCAGGGCGAGTATCTCGAGTACCCTGCGCGCAGTGCAGACCAAGACTGTGGACTTTGCAAATATATCCGGTTGGTCACCCTCTGCCATCCTCATCCCTCTTCTTCAACCTTTTCACTCCGTAGAAGACTTCATAACAATGCTGACCCAGAAATATAGCCACCATCTTCGAAGACTCCATCTGGACCTACGTCGAGCCTCACGCGGGTGTAGTATCCGCCTGTCTACCGTTCCTTGCGAATGTCTTCGGGCAGAGACTTCTGAAGGCGCTCAAAAACGTGTCATCCTTCGCCAGCAGGACGTTGGCGTCTTTACGACTCCATTCGCGGACCGACCACAGCACCAAAGATACCAACACCCTCAAATCAGGGACGCAAAGAGCGAGACACGAGGCATATGAGCTGAGGGATGATACTCATGGTGGTCTACCTGAGTTTAGAGACAGGTATATTAGCCAGGAGTCTGTTCGGCATCTGGTCTGAGGGCACCCTTGACATGTTTGAGCTCTTGGCGTTTCAGGACTTGGCGTTCAGGACAGGGCGATTCAACGGCCATTGCGCAGGAGGATTGTGACGTCCGCGGCTGAGGATCACGGTTGATGGGGCTCTCAGCAAGATGTGCTCTTTGCTCTTTGGAAAAAGCAGCTCCAATGTAGATTTTATGTATTGACAGTCATAGCCAAGTCAAGCGATGTTGATGTATTTTTTGGATCGGCTTTCAAATCCTCCCGGGCTTCCGTGCTGTATGTAGTTTCCTGCAGATCTATCAGCGATGAACCAACCTCAACTCGAGCCTCGAGAAAACAAAAAGCACGTGCAGAATCCCTCACATAGTCAAGTAGAACCGTTTGGCATGACAATTCTCCATCAAGTCCCTCTGCGCACCCGTCACCAAGTCCCGTGCTTCCCGCGCACCGATACCAGGATCCTGCCTGACAATCCCCTCACCGGCCATGGCCAAAAAAGTCCCGAAATTCGTCAACGTCAGCGCTCCGATCCGCCGCTCGTGCTCCGACTCCGACCACGTCCCCAACGGCCACTTGCGCTCCTCCTCCCGCACATCCTCGAACCCGAGGCCACGGAGCCTCTGCACGTGTTTGCTGGTCGTGCGGTAATCCAGACCCTTCATCGCCCAGCACCTCTCCGCCACCTGACCCCACCGAATGAAACCGGACGACGCGTTATCGCTGGCGGGATCCTCAGCGCGGAAAGGGTGGCAGACATCCAGCAGCTCCAGCCAGCCGCCGGGCTCAAGGTGGTCCCAGCAGCGGGACAGGAGCGCGGGCCAGTCGTGGATGCCGGAGGTGAGCATGCGGCCGTGGATGAAGCCGAACTTGCGTGCAAAGTCCCAATCCTGGTCTGCGTCTGCCTTCAGAAACGCGACGTTTGGTGGAGGCGTACAATCCGGGGGCGTCAGGTCCGTGGCCGTGATCTGGGTGGTGGGGCGCTCTTTGGCGATGGCGAGGGCCCATGCGCCGGTCCCGCAGCCGATGTCGAGGATGGAGTTGATGTGAGTTGGGAGGGGAGCGGTGTGGAGACGGCCGTGCAGGGTGAGGAGCCAGACTTGATGCTGGAGATCTGGGTTATATGAGCGAGGTCTGTTGCGAACGGAGGGAATAGGGCTGGCCTAAGCGTTGCTGTTCGTCCTGAGACACGGTTTTAGTATGTGGATATGCTGAGACATTGGCACGTTTGCAAGTACCGCCTCATCTGGTTTGGTCATTAGATAGCCAACTGTGTTCTGACTGTCAGCCATCGTGTCGGATTAGGGCGGGCAAGGATGAGGAAGGTCTGGAACTACGAGTTTTTAAGGTAGTCCATGACTGTTAGACCACCTGCAGGCTGCAGCTCGAAAGGACCGATGGCTGTGCTTGATAAGCAGAACGATCTTGCGCCATCCAATGAGGTACAATCTTGCGCCATCCAACGAGGTATTGGAACGGTCAAGCGCTCCTTGAAGGTTCTCTTGGATCTTCTGCAAGCCTACAGCTGTTGAGTGTCTCATGGGACAATATGGTGGAGCACTACCATAATACTCTATGTAAGCTACGCGAGAGTACCTAGTCTAGGAGTAGGTACCTCATGTCTTGGATTTATACAATTAGCAGATAGCAGTGCGTATAAACACCGAAGTATTAGAAGCCCGTCTTCTCGATGTCTGATTCATTGAGCTATGCACCTCGCAAGATATCGTCCGCAATCTTTTCGGCAAGCGCGTCTTTACAGAGAGATGGTTAGTGACACGACTCCCTCAATTGTCCACTTGGTGCAACAGTCATTTGAAGGGAAGCGAAGACTTACATATTGTTGACGAAGGATGTCCAGGAGGTAAGACCGGGAAGGCTGATGCATCGACCACACGCAACCCTTGCACACCAAACACCCGTGCCTTTGAGTCGAGCACAGCCATCGGGTCATTCGCCATGCCCATCGCACACGTTGCAGAGGCGTGATAGCTGGCTGCAGCGCTCCGTTGAATGAAGTCTAGTATCTGTGCATCGGTTGACACATTGCGCCCAGGGAATGCTTCATCGCCTATGACGATCTCTTTAGCAGCACTATTTGTAAGGACCGCTCGGCCTTGCTTGAATGCCGCCACTGCCATTTCTTGATCTCGAGGATCCAATAGCCAGTTCGGGTTGACAACAGGATGAATGGACGTATCATTTGACCTTATGGTAACATTCCCACGTGAGAAGGGTTGTGTGAGAGCCGTAGACGACGAGACGTAGCTCCTACCGTCCGTAGGAGCGTCACTTGTATCGTTTGCATAGCCAAAGTAGCCGTCCAGAAAGAGGTGCTCGAAATGTGGCCAATCCGACGAGAAGGCATCTAAGGTCGCGCGGGTGGAATGACTAATACTCCCTGCTGGGAGGTTGGCAAAGCCTGTGGGTGAAGTCAGTCAGATTCATCGTCTCAGGGCTAGTATACAACCTAGGATATCCCCGCCACAGTTTGTCAACATGCCAGTGCGGTTGGCAATATAATCTGCAGTTTGTGCTGCAGCAAAAGATGGAGACGCCAATTGACTATGGGTTATCACATTCACCGCATATGCTGAACTGAATGCGATGTGATCCTACGATTCATAAGCTTTTGGTAGAGGAGATTTCGCAACTGAAAAGACAAACTTACCCACATATTTTGCCCTACGCCTTTCAGATCTGCGAGCACTGATATGTCGAACTCTTCCAAGGTCTCTCTTGGCCCAATCCCAGACACCATTAGGAGCTGGGGGGATCGAAACTGCAAGAAGTCAGAATGGTCCATCGAAATACCACTTCGGATCAGGTTCTCGAATTGACCTACTGCGCCTGCCGATAGAATGACTTCTTTAGTAGCATTAATCTGATAAGTCACACCTCCGCTGTTTACCACAACACCGGTTGCTCTCTTTTCAATGTCAAAGAGCACACTTTTAGCCAGGGTGTTCTTATAGACCAATAGATTGGTCGTTTCCCTGAGCGCTTCCCGCAAATAAGACGCTTCGGACGAACTTCTCGTCTGCGTTTGTGGATCCTGGGTAAATGCGGTATACCCAAAGCCGAAGATATCGCCATCAGACAGACCAGGGACTTGCTGGAGCCCCAAGGCTGTCAAACCTCGGGCAATCCATGAAGAGATTGGATTTACCCAAGCTGGGTAGCCAACTTGAAGAGGTCCTCCATCAGGACTAAACACCGATTCGTTATAAGAAGTTGTAGAATTGGCAAGCCGAGTGGTTTGGTTAGGGGGATGGTAATGTGCGCTTCTCTTAAAATACGGCAAAAAGTTCTCGAACGTGTATGCCATGTCGCCAGTCAGTTCAGCCCATTTCTGGTATGCACCTCGAGACGATCTAATGAGTCTTAACAAGTTGCTCAACTTTGGACACAGCTGAGCCTGACTTGCCGATGGTACCACATGAAATTTCGTGCACTGCCGCCCCCGAGTACTTTTCCCGAAGGATACATCATTTTCCGAGCAGCCAAACCCTGAATAACTGAAATCAGCCCTGCACGCCTGAGATAACGGTTCTCCATTGATTAGAGACTCACGGCTTGTCGTTCCGTATATTGATACCAATCGAGTAGCGGATTCTTCAGTACAGGATTGGAGCCAAGGAATGCAGCAGCATATGCCGGGATTTCAGTAAAGTTACCGTTGACGAACTCATAAAAGTCTCCAGCTTCAATTACAGCCACCGAGAAAGAGGTGTTCGCAGCCAGACGCCGTGCGAGCGCAAGTCCGGCCGTCCCTCCTCCAACGATGACATAGTCGAAAGAAGCCGGCAATCCAGGTACACCAAAGTGAGAGCCAATTAGTCCTTGCGCGCTGATTGCCTCATTCAGGATGGACGTAGCCTGGGACACAGCGAGTAATATGCTTGTTAAAAGGACGAAGATCTTCATCATGACAACAAGGAGGTCTGAGTGAGGCAATCAGTTCGTGAGTTTAAAGTCTGGAAAGAAGGCTATCGACTTCTTAAGGTATGCTTTTGCCAGCGTGCTGACTCTATGTTGTGCTTGCCGTTCGTTTAACTAAGGCAATCTCTTTGGTACCGACGGGTCCCAATACCTAGGTAGGTAGCCAACAGAATCACTGTTGACGCAAGCCTCTTCCAGTGCGAGCTGGACCGTTCCTGGAGGTGCACTTGGTTGGCATTGTGGACCTCGTGTGCATGGCACCGTAGGTGAGACCTCGTGGCGGCTGATAATGGTAAAAAAAAGTAAGTGGGGAAGGGTCCCAGGGGGGTTTGCTCTTTCCCCTAAGTAGTAAGGGCATCATGTAGGAACGGAATTAAGATTGCTTGCAAGTGAGGCATCTCCTTTCCCACGCGGCACAGACACGAGGCATGAAATCATTGATGGTCAGTCTGTTCGTATCAATTTGAAGATTCCGAGTAGAACGGCTCAAGAAGATTGGTGTAGAAACGACAGCTGTAGTTGTCATAAATATTGATAGAGCCAAAGATCTCTAGAAAGCAATCTGATACAGTGATAAGTGATACTGATATCGCTTTCTCTACGGACACCTCGGAACTGGCGATGTTATTTCCTACATCGGATGAGAAGCCACTAATGGAAGGTCTATTTTTGCGACTCATAACAAAGCCAAAACACTGGCCCCGCGACCACAGCTCCGGCTACCTACTCTCTGTGCTACCTTCATGCACGACTTTCTCAAGACCTGCTTTCACTGACCTTATACGATACGATTCGTAACGCGCTTGAATTGGGCCAGTCATCTGTTCTTATTGGAACGCAAATCATGCAGGTTAGGGACCACCTTGTCATGCCATGCTGACCCATGGCTTTCCTGCAGATGCGGCACGTGTACATGCAAGCTTCACACCCTCCATCATGATGTGTCTCGTGTGGTCTTTCAAGTCGGTATTATTGGTCTCAATGCCAACAGGGCTCCCGTCAGTCTTCAGCACTGCATTGATAATTGTCATTTATGGAATACTACAGCTGGTCAACCGCACGGTATCTATTGGCTACCATCAGAATGTCTTGAGCCTGCAAATTGAATTACATACTCCGTATACTGCTCAATACACATACAGATCTAGCCCATGTGAAGTGCAACGAGATCTATGTAGTATAGGTAGACTGCAAGGCTTAGGCTTGCTGAAAAGTTTAGCCGCTCATAACGTAACCTCAACACCCCCGTGCAACGACTTCCTGCCGAGCATGTACCGTCCTGAACTAAGACTGCACGGTCAAGTCAGCATGGAGCTCAAGGCCCAATTGGAACACAGCAACTGACCTCCAGTTCATGTTTGCTGTGCAAGCACATTTGCACCCATATATGAACTTCTGAAGTCTAAGGTAAACAACCAAATCGCCCGTGTGACGATCGAGGAGCTGCTGTGCCGAGACTTCGAAAGTCGCAATGGAATCACTCAGGATCTCAACAGCCTTGTCCATTGCTGCCTCCAGAGTGCCATGCCGTAAGAATAGGAGAGGGATGAGCGTGTCAACTTGGCCTTGGATCTAAACCGGAAGGGGTCAGCTGGTTGGACTGGACATACATGAGATGTGCAAGATCCTTACAATCTCCTTTCGAATCGAGAGAATGTCATTGACCCTGCGTACTTTGTTAAGCTGCTTGATCGAGAACCTTGACCATGAGTGCTGGTGGATACGTACGTTGATATGATTACATTCGTCTCATCCCATACAGTCTTCATCTCACTTTCGGCCATTATGTCCGCTGGGATCTCCATGCCGATGCAGTATCTTCCTTCAGTCAATAACGGGAACAGTGGGAGTGAGGTGGCGCCTACTCCGTGATCGCCAAACAAATTCCCACGGCGCTTGAGCCCATCCTCCGCTCCCTGTACTCTTCAACGGTCGGGAGCTTCTGGCTCATCAGAAATCGTTGTTCAACATCCGTCATCTCAACAAAAAACAGTAGTTCTTTGAAAAAGGCCACAATTTGAGCTGCCAGTCGTATGAGCTCGGTACACACCCCCATAGACCCATGACATTGGCTGCCTACCGGCTGTACACGACCTCGCGATAGCGTCTCCGACGGGCTTGAAACTTGCGATGATGGGATTTGAAGGCAGCTTGGAATCCAGCAAGTTTACATCACCAGTCAAACACCTCCAAGCGTAGTCAATAGTCTCTGCACGGAACGCTTGCGCGCCGTCCAAATCAGAGATGAGCGAAGTGAACTCGGAAGAGTCAGTTTCTGCTCGACCCTGTTAGGCCACAATCTAATCAGTCGCGGGACAGCCTACCGTCATCCCATGCAAATAGCTGGAGGAGGTCAGTCGAAATTGCAAATGAATAGTGCGGTTGAGCAGAAAGACTTGGAGACGTACCCAGATGGATAAGTAGGTGGCAATTTTAAGAGTTTCGAATGAGGCATACGGCCACCATGAGGCACCAAATAAGGCGGCGTCTGCTGCTCTCATCTTGCGAAGCCGTTCACCTGCAGGAAAAAGGCTTCACGACGATCGAATCAACCGAAAGCCTTTCAAGATTGAGGAGTTGTGGCAGCACGCACCTCTGAAGTTTTTCGTCCACATCCTTCTTGAGATGCTCAAGTTGCGTATTCACATCCTGCGGCCATTGAGCCAGAAGTGCCTGTAGATCGGGAATATGGATACTGCGGCCTCGGAGTGACTTCAAAAGTTGTTGCCTCGGAGTCTCGGTGTATGATGCCATCCTCACTCAATATCTTATTCACTAGACATCGTAGCGGAAATATGTCCCCTATTAATAGGTATGAAAAGCAACGATAAATGTCTATCGTAGTAGGCTTCGGAACACATGATCTTAAGTCGTCGCTGAATACCGAAGTACGCATACATCAAACTACTGCATGCGTCAGGCTGCAGGGTTGGCCCGCTTGAACTGAGCTCCCCTCACAGTCAGGCCATCTTCCGTACACCTCACCACAAACCCTCTGTCTCACTTCCTTGCGCCTGTCAACCCCTAGCATGGCGACCGCAGCCACAATCAAGTCTGCTCCGGCAGCCCAAACACAGAGTCTGCCAACTATCTTACTCGTCCAGGGTTCGTTTCAGATCCCTCAAGTCTATGAGAAATTAGTGAAAGGTCTCGAGGCTCGAGGATATCCTACCATATATCCTCAACTCCCAAGCTGCAGCAATGTCGACAGCCCCGAGTTCCCACAGCTCTCACTCGCGGATGACGCATCGGCAATCCGCAAGGAGCTCACTCGCCTGATCGAAGGTGAAGGCCGAACTGTTGTGGTGGTCATGCACTCTTATGGCGGTCTAGTAGGCAGTGAAGCTACAACAGAAGAGCTCAGCTACGCCAACCGCCACGCTCGAGGCCTACCCGGAGGCGTCATCCATCTCTTCTTTTATGCTGCGTTCCTGCTCCAGGAGGGCCAGTCGGTCCTCAGTGCCTTTGGCGAATCGCCAAACAACGACGTCAAGGTGAGAACGCTCCGTATCCTCTCCCCCCCAGAAACAAGACTCACCCAGCATCTAGCCCGATGGTCGCTTTTACATCCTGCGTGGCGAACAGACGCTCTACAACGATCTCAAGCCATCCGAGGCATCGTTGTGGGCCTCGCGACTGATCGCACAATCGTATCAGGTGCAGACTACCAAGCTCACTCGCGCCGCCTGGCGTTATATTCCATCTACCTACCTCATCTGCGAGAACGATCAGGCCGCTCCCACGCAGTACCAGGAGATGTTCGCGGCGAGTGCCAAAGCGCAGGTCGAGAGGTGCAGCTCGGGACATTCGCCACACCTGAGTCAGCCCGAGGTGCTCGTTCAGAAGATTCACGAGGCTTCGCAGAAGGCGGTTGCTGGATTTACTCGTGGAGGACGAAAACAAGAGGGCTCAAGTTAGCCTCCAAGACTAGAGCTAGAACAGGCAGAAAGGGGAAAGCGGTGTTGACATACCTAGGTAGCTTTATGATCTGCTGCTAGTATCAATGTCAAAAGATTTCACTTTCATCTTAACTTTTAACAATAATTCGTGATTCAACTTATATTTGAATAACTATTGTGAAGAAAATAAGATGCTGTTATGAACGCATGCCTGAGGCTCTGCGGATCAGCATAAGGCTGTTTCTAAGGCGAGCTGCAGTGCCCGAGGCATGCCGCAGCCCTGAGGCAGCATCTGATGATGGCCTCTTTAGACCCCCCCTTTCCTCCTGATGTAAGCTTGACATTCGAAGACACCTGCGATCCCAAGACCACAGCCAACGCTGATAAGGCGCAGCTGATCTTTCCAGCTGCCTACCATACGCGGCGGGGAGGGTTTCAAGAGCTAAAGCAGGAAGATCCAGCCATCTTCAAGCAATACCTGGATCATGAGCTCGATGTGAAAAGATTGAATGGGATACATGATCACTTGTGGCTTGCTGGCTTGCCGCGACCCGCCCGTCCCTTGTCCCAGCAACTCATGCTTGGAAGAGCCGTTGTGTTTACAGGAGCCGCCGATCTACATCTGGCATGGGATAATGCTCGCATATTCATCAAGCCTCTCCCGGAGTTCCTTCTGTGTCATACGATATGGGAAAAGCATTTGAGTAAAGACAAAGAGTTATATGAGGCTGCCGCGGGGCTCTTGCTGTCTTATCTATGGCTGGTGCCTACAAAGTTGGATCTGAAGATTGCTCAAGAACGAAATTTGTTGCCAAACACGATATCCTGGCAGCAATGGGTCGGAATCAGTCGGGCGACCCTACAGAACCTGGACTTTTTTCAACTTCCGGAACATCAATGTCCGCTATCGTTATGGAGAACTCCGACTGGGAAGGTTGAATTGGATATATAGTTTTGGGTCGAGGGAAGAAAAATTCACGAGTCTCGTTCGAGGATATTCATTTTCATACCCTGGGTATTCGACCTTTTTCCAACGAAACACCCAGTGGCTTGTGGGGGTCTTGGGTTATCTTCTACTCGTCCTGACGGCTATGCAAGTTGGACTGGCCACTGAGCATTTGGGACACAACCTTGCATTCCAGAATGCATCCTACGGCTTCACGACGTTCTCAATTTTTGCACCTCTGATAGTGCTTGGTCTTCTGGTGTGTTACATGGCCCTAATGGTCCTGTTCAATGCGTTGTATACCTGGAAGAGAAGAAGAGACGAGAGGAGTGGGCATCTTTATCCCAAAGACTCCCAGAGCTAGAGGTTGCTCACTGCTTGAGAACATAAGCTCTCTCCCAGTGTCGACACTTCAGGATGGTCGGATAAGGCCAGTACCGAAGAGCGTGAATTGATCGACTGCGCCAAACCGCGTCTGGTTGGGGACCGCCTTATATAGTATGGTGGAGTCTTTTACACGTATATAGTAAAACATTGAGGTTTCCTACCAGAATGGATTCAATTTTTCAAATAGAGCCTCAATATTTTCTTTCGTCTTCTCCCTTGACCCATAGACACGAGGATGATAGTAAAACTTTTCCCAATTCTCGAGCAGATGATCAACGCGTTGCTGGAGTGGTTGTATAGGACAGTCCACGCAGAATCCATCCGGGGCGCAGCTATGGGTGCTGGAGACCTTTGGTAGAGCATGATGCACCACTGCCATGAAATGGTATGCGGGACCCGCCAGCCAGCTCGCAGCTACAGGAAGCCTCATCACCGACTTCTCACTGAGGATTCTGCGAACTTGCTCTGCATTCTCCTTACCACTGATCGTCTCGGCCAGCAGCTGAGAGAAAAGCTGACAGTTGTCGATGAACAAGTCATAGCCCTGTGCGAATCTGCGGAATATGAGGGAAGCTGCAGTGAAACGTCACTAATAACGGCGAAACTAGAGGGGAAGGTCATCTAAAATACCTATTTGGATGATCTGTTCGTTGCTGAGGACAGTCGTCCCAACCTGATAGCTTTTCGTACTATTGTGCATCCTCCTATCGGTCGTTATCTCCAACTTTATCTTCCGATCTTGCTCCCCAAGCTCGGAGTGCAGAATGATTCGGTCATCGTTTTTTACGATGGCCGACGAGCCGTCTCCATTGTTTGCACGTAATTCATAGAAAATCGTGTTGACCTGCGTTTGTGGTAAGGAGAAGATCGAATAACATGCTGTGAAGAGAACTCCCACTTACCTCTACACACCAGTGGGACAGCTGGGGGATCAGGCTCCCAATGACTTCTATTTGTCCCAGATTCCTACTCGCACGAATGTTGCGGCAATGCAGAATTACAGTTCGAAGCTCCATGCAAGCATCCTGTCTATTGCCATCGCCCGTCGACTGCACCATACCTTTCACTTGCTCGTCGTCTAAGTCCGTCAAGTCGGGCGCTTCTCCCACCGTGGGATCCCTTGTTGCCTGCTGGCCCTTCGTAGCTTCCAAATACTCGGATTCCGTAAGCGCTTCGAAATTCTCTCCCGCCACGTCTCGCACGAATTCCCGAGCTGCGTGTGCGGCCCCGACGAACTTGACGCCGGCCACCGCGACGCGGGGACCGGCCCAACGAACGCCCATCTTCATAGTGTCACGGACGTGCGGCGCGAGGACGTTGAGCAACATCGAAGCCATCGTGACTTCCTGTGGACTTGCCTTGATGCAGATTCAGTCGTAGGATTGCTCTCAAGAGTGAGACACTGACACACAATTTATTTGTAGACAAGACTAAGCATTCCAAGGTTATCATTGCGCCTACCAGGAGGTGATGTTTGCAAATCGCTAGACAAATTGTGGCGTGAACACAGCCTCCGCCACCGCGACAGCCCGAGCGTTGTTGATTCGCAACGAATCTTTTTCATCAAAAGGCTGCCCTGAGTTTATGGTGCGTAGACGATTTTCTCTCAGCCCAGGCGATGAGTTGTGTCCCTCAGCCACCGGCGCTATTCTTGATTCCGCCTCACGTTTGGATCATACGTCTAGAAAACGAAGACAGGGATGAACTTATGACTAGATCGTTCCGGGTACTGTAGAAGAGGTGTTGAGTTAACTCACGATGAATATTGATATGGGGGAAAGCCCACTAATAAGCAGCCCGCTATTCTCTATAGTGTAGGAGCCCCATCTCGACCTCACTAGGTATACGATGGGTTTGTTGATCACACTAAGTCGGCTCAATAAGAGCTTCTGAAGACACGGAGAGTACCTTTTTCGTATGAAAGATGGACACAAGAACCTGTCTCTTGATATAAGGTATTATTTATTGTCAACAAACAAGAGGACCATGCCAATTGATATGGAATATCCGCTTCTTACCTAGGTAGGTACCTGGTAACTTACGGGAGGCTTAAAGGTTCTGGAAGTAAGTTAGTCTCCCGTAACTTAACGCACCGCCCGCGGGCCGAGCCTGGCCTACCAGTACGGAAAGTGACAGATTCCATACCGCGTATGAGTTAGCGCAATACCTTATCAGCTGTTTGATACGGACAATTAATATTTGCTACCAGGTAAGTTAGGGTTCACTCTTGTCCACTCACAGAGAGACGAGAGTTGAGATTCGATGTTGATGGCAAACCCCATCTCTCATCGTCTGCCCATGTCTCGTGGCATCATGCCAGTCTTTGCCCTAAGGTACACTAGTGCCATCGAAGGCCATGCACACTCCAGATACCTACAGTCTGGACCCGATTGATAAGCATGATCCATGCGAGACTACTAATAGACTACCACCTTATGTCCGATGAATCAGCCTGCACCTGCACGGAACCAAGCTTCGTTGAGCAAAGCTGCTGCAATGCAAGGCTGACTGACCAGCAATCATGCGTGGGCCGTGGGGAGTCTCTCTATCGCTTCCCCACCCTCGCCGGCCCTCGAGCGCTCCATCCATGGCCCGTTCCTGTCGTCGACCTCTTTCCAAGTGACAGTCACTATCATGAGCCTTCCTCATGAGCTTGCTGTGATGGGCAATTCACGCAACCGTGCTGAGCTCGAAGCTCAGTCGAAAGGAGAGCGCGACACGCAAGTGCTGGCTCGCCTCGGGAAGAAGTCTGTCCTCGAGGTAAGGACATCATCCATTGAAGCTTGCGCAAACACAGCTGACATGGAACAAGCGTCGTTTTGGTTTCATTTCGCTCTGCGGATTCACCTGTACTATTCTGGTTACCTGGGAAGGAGCTCTCATGTGAATAGCTTTCCAGCCCTTACTCGATATCAACGCGCTGACCAACTTGTAGTCTCTTTACGAACGGTCTCAACAAGTTCGCCCGATCTCGATTTCTCGGTGCGTTTTGACAATGGCTGATGCGGGCACCTTTGTAGTGGAGGCTACGCTGGCCTTGTCTATGGCTACCTCTTTGTCTGGCTCGGTACAACCGCTGTCTTTACTACAATGGCTGAATTGGCGTCTATGTAAGGACATCGGCGCTTATCCGGCATTACTCAGGGAAATTTATCAGTCACACAGGGCTCCTACCTCCGGCGGTCAATATCATTGGATTGCGCAGCTGGCACCACCCTCGTGTCGAACCTTCATGAGCTACATTATGGGTACAGATATCGATGCGACCGGAAGACGTGAAGGAGCTATGGGCTAATAAGGGCAGGCTGGATCGTCATCTGCGGCTGGATGGCTATTCTGGCTGGCGGCGGCTATGTCTGCGGAACACAAATCCAAGCAGTGATACAGTTGAACGGACCCGATTGCGTCCTGCAGCGGTGGGAGGGCACGCTCTTATTCTGGGCAACAATCGTCGTGGCTGTGTTGGTCAACACTGTCTTTGGCCAGCTTTTGCCTGCCATTGAAGCCACCATGCTGGTTATACACGTGCTGGGATTCTTTGCTATATTGATTCCGCTTGTCTATGTACCCGTCCCCTTCCCAGTCCAGTGTCGCGTTAGGAAAGACTAATCTTTTGTAGATGGCACCTCAGAAAGCCTCAGCTCACGATGTTTTTACGACCTTTCAGAATGGAGGAGGATGGCCTTCGCAAGGCCTTTCCTTCTTCATTGGGTTGATTGGTACTGTGTTTGCAATGTTTGGTAAGCTATCAACTAGAGATCAGCCCTCAAAAGCGACGGCACAGCTAATGGCTTTGCAGGATGTGATAGTGCAGTCCACGTAAGCCCACAGACCTCTGAAAACATTGTCGCATCCCTAACGGCTACACTCAGATGGCCGAAGAGGTCCAAAACGCCGACGTCGTAGTACCTTGGTCAATGCTTGTGACCACTCTCTTCAACGGTGCCCTCGGCTGGGCAATCGTAATCGCCGTCCTCTTCGTTACCGTCGACATTGATAAAGTGCTCGCAAGCCCCACCGCAGTCCTCGGCTATCCATACATGCAAATCTTTTACGACTCCGTGGGCTCCAAGGGAGGTGCGACGGGTATGATCGTCATCCTTCTGATCATGTCCGTCTGCGGTACCATCGCTGCCCTGACTACAACCTCTCGTCTGATTTGGGCCTTTGCACGTGACCGCGGTCTTCCATTCCATCGCCATGTGAGCAAGGTCAGTAGTGAACCCATCCAGCAGTCCCATTTTCGGAAGAATATGAAGAGTAAAGGAAGACAACCTATTGACTGATGACTACAGGTCCAAATCGGCAGTTCCATCCCGGTTTACGCCGTCATCATCGCCTCCATCACCGCCTGCGTGATCGGCCTCATCAACATCGGTTCCGCCGCCGCCTTCAACGACGTCATTTCCCTCAGCGTCACCTCGCTGTACGCCTCGTACGTTATCACCGAGGCCTTCCTCCTCTACCGGCGCTGCACAGGCGGGATCAAACCCCGCCACACTCTCAGCCGTTCTGAAGAGTTCGAGCCGAACACTCTAGTCTGGGGGCCTTTCCACCTCCCCGGGATGTTTGGGATCGCGGTGAATGTGTTCGCGGTGTGTTTCGGGATCATCATTTTTGTCTTCTCGTTCTTCCCGGCAGCTATGTCGGTGACGCCTGATACGATGAATTACTCGGTGTTGATGACGTTTAGTGTGCTGGTGTTCGCCGTCGTCTATTACTTTCTTTACGCGAGGAAGGAGTTTACGGGGCCGATTGTGGAGGTTATGCCGTATGTGGATTCGACGCAGGGGAGTGGAGGGCAGACGACTGTGCTTTCGCATGTGATTGGGACCGAGTCGAAGTGAGGGAAGGAAGGACGGGAAGCAAGGGGAAAGAGGGAAGCGGGTTCCAGTAACTTGGTTGAGAACTGGGAAGATGATGACTGAACGAACGGGGAGTTTGAAGTATATATACATATATTTGCGTCGCGTATGTTTATCTTGGCTATGGCACCGCATTCGGAGGCCACATCTTTCGGGATCCCAACAGAAGGGGCGTGCTGAGTCGAAGCTGGTGGGCTTACCGAGTACATAGGGACGAGCAGACAGCTTAATACATACATTGATCTCTGGTGATTGAGTAATGGGACGCATTAGGGTTCGGGATCTTCAATCGAGGTTCCTTTTCTATATCTTGCACTACCTTAGGTATCGAGTGATAAGGGCTCGGGGCCAACAATCTTCATTTAGGCGACTACCTAGGTCTTTGATTTCTCATTGTTTTCTAGCTCAATTGGTGCTGCAAAAGTAGGTTCATCCGGAGAATATTCGTACTTATGTAAGTTAATACTGAAGCACACACCGGCCATATTGGTCGGCTGTTGTTGCTCTATAGGGACTCGCTTAGCCCTCGCGTGCTGTGAACGCGAACCCTTTTTAATGACGCGTATCCCTAACTTCCCATGAACAACAGACAGTGAACAAAAATAACATCGAGATCGAGATAGGTCAAGTGCTGCACTTCTGGAAATTTTTGTTTGTATGAGCGTCTTTTGTCTAGTATTGTCGATCATAGCTTGCCTGCTCTTCTCTAACCGCCACCATGAACGCTACGTCCATTTCTCCACGGAAAAGGGCACACCCGGACAGCGAAGTTGGCGATCTCGCTCAAGAGGAAAGCGCATGTGCTATAGCTTTGGATGGGGAATATATGGATGTATCAGATCTCCCACAACAGCAGCAACGTATCGAGGTCAACCCACACAGCTGTAGCAGCGAAACAAGTAGACTTACGTCGCCGCCCCTGAGCAGCAATGGCTCGAAAGTCGACGAAACTGCGGCCTCGTCCGCTCAAGTTCAACATGCCACTACCACACAGCCTGCGAAGAGACGCAAGCTGACGTTTGCGGAAAAGGAAAGCTTGATGATCGAGAGGGAGCTGAAAGATAAGCAAAAGGCGGAAGAGAAGGCAAGGAAAGATGACGAAAAACGGGTAAAAGAAGAACAAAAGAAGCAAAAGGAGGAGGAGGCTAGGGATGAGAGACGGAAGAAGGAGGAAGAGAGGGAGGAAAAGAAGAGGATCAAGGAATTGGAGAAATCGGTCAAGGAGGAGGAGAAGAGGAAGAAGGAGGATGAGAAAGCGAAGAAGGAAAAGGTGCGTATGCATGAGTATTACATGATCTCTAGAGCTAAGTAAATGCAGTCCCAAATGCGGCTCAATGCCTTCTTCGTCAAGCCTGCCACCATAAGCCCCGGGGCGATCAGCACACCGCCGACCGAACATCGAAACCCGATGGAAGGACGGCGTAGCTCTCTAGGCTCCGTGGATGGCATGGACATAAGCACGGAAAGCAGGTCGAGCTCGGCAAGTCCACAGAAAACCACGCAGTCTGAATATGAACGATCATTTCCGCCTTTCTATGTCCAATCACATACCACTTTGGCGCCTCACAACCGTTTCGGCAGAGACATAGGATCTCTGGAGCGTGCGCGAGTAAGGATTGATACCCATTTTGGAAGCGATTGGAATGGCTTGGAGGAAGTGTTGGGGAAAAGGAAAGCTTTGCAAGCATACGCCATTGAGCAATTACACATTCCCCCATATAAGTGCACCAAGCGTGCCACAACACAACGCACGGTTAAGACCATCATGGAAAGAATCAATGGGACCGAAGAGAACCCCATCGATCTCACGGATGGCAAAAAAGCGCTAATTTGCGACCCCGTGGAACTGCTCAGGTCAATATCGTTGAAGCATCTGCAGTTTGCGGAAGATGTGCGTCCACCGTATAGGGGGACATACACGAGGTTTCCGATCAAGCAGTCGCCCATGGGTCTGGCAAGAAATCCTTTCGAGCGAGCTTTGCCACAGACGAACTACGATTATGACTCAGAAGCTGAATGGGAAGAACCTGGAGAAGGCGAGGATCTGGACTCTGAAGGGGAAGAGGAACATGGGAGTGACGACGAAGAAGATGAGATGGAGGGCTTTTTAGATGATGAGGAAAGCGCGGAAGGCTTGAATACTGCAGGTAATAAGCGGAGACACGTCGTTGGGAACCTCGAGCCTGTCTCTAGCGGCCTATGTTGGGAAGATGGCCATGGTATACCCCGAGGAGACACCGACGGAGCAGACGACTCCAAACTGTATCTGAAAACGTACAGACTGGAGTTTATACTTGGTAGGCTTTATCTGGTCCTTGGTGGTTTCAGAACCATGACTGACCAGCCCCCATAGAAAATCATCTGTTGTCAATAGACCCCTTCTCGACTGCCTACTGGGCGGGCAACGACACCTCTCTCACTCCGTCATCAACGGACGCTGCAGCCTCAAAGTCAACCACCGCCACCCTCATGAACCCACCACGAATACCACTCCACGCAATCAACCGCACCAACCCCGCCATCAACGGCCTCGTCCCTGGCGCACTGACGCTCGTCACCGCCGACGGCAAGGTCGTCAGCACTCCAACTAATCTCGCTACACCATCCAAAGCTCAAAAGCCAGTCAACAAACGCCAGGTCGCGCCCGAGCTGATGTCCGACTTCAAGAGGGCCATCCAAGGGAGCGATCTGACGAAAGCGGGTTTAATCGAGATATTGAAAAAACAGTACGTGTGATCCCGCATAGGGAAAGGTAGAGATGGGTGTACTGATGCCCTGAGTAGGTTCCCGAAAACGTCAAAGGACGCCATCAAAGATACCCTAACTATGATAGCGGACCGAGTGGGTTCGAAGGAGGCGGATAAGAGGTGGATTGTTAGGGATGGTGTATGAACTGATTTCGTTATTCGCCTTCTGGGCTCTATGGACTATCAGAAACGCGGGTCTTGGCTAGGCATGAAGACATCGCTTCTAGCTGGAGCTTGAGCCTGGCAATCTTTGCTTGGCTAAGTGTTGTTCTACGTCGAGTAACCGCTTAGTGGCCGGCTTGGGAGTATAGCATGCTGGCGCTGTACTTTGCAGACTGCGCCCTCAGAGGAAGGAGAGGGTTCGTTACGTATATAGCTCTCTACCTAGAGGAGCATCTTTAGCTGCGACTGCATTGGCAAGGCGCTTTAACATTAAATAGGGTTAGCGTTCTGCTAGCATGTAATTGAAAGCATTTATCCCTCCGTGCTTTCGCCCTGTGAAATTTGAGTAACGTTTCGTTTGCCTGTCATAGACCGGGTTCGCGTTGAGGAAACACGTCTAAGTCGAGGACCGATGATAGTGTGCTTACGTGAGCATAAGAACATCTAGCGCAATCCTGCGAGTGATAAGCTAACCGACTGAGCCTCGTCTGGGGTGCACCTAGCTAGTGGTTATTTACAGACAACGCCAGCTGGGTGCTCGACCATTGACTGCTCTGATTTCCTTTGTTGTTCAGTGCTTTAGCCATCATGGCTACAGACTCCATATCTGTAGCTGGAACACGACCTGACAACCGACCCGTGAACGCACGCGACAACGACAAGGCCTCAGACAGCCCCTCCGCCGAACTTTTTACGGGTGACGAAGAAAGTCATCCGTCATCGGGTAAGAGCAGGGAGCCTCAACAAAGAGATGAACAACAGGAAGAACGGCCGCCTCTGCCAGAGGAAGACGTCCCCCCGTTACCCGCCGAGGCACCACCAGCCGCGGCCGAGGATGACGGGTGGGCACCCGTCTGGGACGACAACGCGCAAGCGTACTACTTCTACAACCGCTTCACCGCACAATCACAGTGGAGCAACCCTCGGGTCCCCTCGGCGCAGCAAGATACCGCTCCAGGCGTAGGCAACCACGACAGAATAGCGGCCACTCCCGCCGACGAACGGCCGCCGTCGCGACCCCACGGCGGCTACGATCCGGCCATCCACGGCGACTATGACCCGACCGCGTCATACGCGCGCGAGGCCGGCACCACCACCACCGCGCAAGACGCCTCCTCCGAGGCCGCAGATCCCAACGCCATCTACACGGCGACGGGGGTCTTCAACCGGTTCACGGGCAAGTGGCAGCCGGCGACGCTGGCGCCGGAGAACTTCAACGACGAGAACAAGAGCAAGCGGCAGATGAGTGCGTTTTTCGACGTGGATGCCGCGGCTAATAGCCATAATGGGAAGAGCTTGAAGGCGGAGCGGAGTGGGAAGAAGCTGACGAAGCAGGAGCTTAAGTCGTTTAAGGAGAAGAGGAGGGAGAAGAAGGAGGAGAAGAGGAGGGCTTGGTTGAGGGATTGAGATTGTAGTATGGGCCAATTGCTCGGGTGATGCTCGGGTGAGCTAGGGAGGCGTCTGGGAAGGGCTTGGAGAGTCTCTTTATTCTTTCTTCGAAAGAGCCGGGGCCAAGCCTACTGTGTTCTTCTCCTGTGCTGGTACATATCCGGCGCACTTGCTGTGTTCCTTCCTTTCGGTTTCATCGAGAGAGCTCAGGGCGTAACTCGGTCACGTAGTCGCTCGCTATAGCAGAAAGCGCGGCGAAGTCGTTTTTGCAGCGCACTGTATATTCGAAAGTGACATCAGTCGTAACGTCCAAACAGGTCTTGCACTCTGAGATAAACCTCTACAGTACCAGCGGACAACTTTCATAATTCTAAGTTCGTATCCCCATCCAGCGAGCGCCACAATCGCAATCTTTAAGGTATCTCCAACCCCCACCAAAACGCAAAGCACGTCCAACCTCCCCGCACCCAAGCTCCACAATGCCATCCAAGACCCCACCCCACCTCACCCCTGACGAAGCAGACGACATCCTCTACTTCTCCCGCGCCGGCGACCTGCCCGCCTTCCAATCCGCCCTCTCCGCCTCCGCCAAGCGGCTCAACGCCCCACCCCACGCCATCCTCCTCGCCGCCGCCGCCGACGAACCGAGCAGCAACGGGCCCCTGCACATGGCTAGCGCCAACGGCCACACCGGTCCGTCTTCTTCCCTTCCCCGGTTCGTTCCGAGACTGATACGCTCCCGCACGCACGCAAACAGAACTCCTAGCCTACGCCCTGTCCCTCCTTCCCTCACCCTCCCCCGGTGCCAGTGCCGGTGCTGCTGTTTCTGCGTCTGCGTCTGCGTGCGCGGCGGTGCTCGAGGCGCGAAACGCGGCGGGCAACACGCCGCTACATTGGGCGGCGGTCAATGGGCGGATGGAGGCGGTGAAGTTGCTGGTAAGGGCTGGGGCGGATGTGAGTGTGCGGAATGGGGTGGGGCGGGATGCGGTGGGTGAGGCGGAGGTGGGGGGGTG
>JAABUY010000435.1_pt1 | contig 73893 bp, 2 predicted proteins | sample 5560271 | NCBI WGS metagenome assembly JAABUY01 (sample SAMN10711886, study PRJNA513374) | rock metagenome | isolation source: Antarctica rocks | place: Antarctica: Victoria Land, University Valley | reverse complement strand
CCTCTTATTTATCTTAAGTTTTATATAGACTTAATTTTATAAAAGGGTCTAGAATATTAATAAGATTATATATTAATCTACCTTTACCTTTTATTCTAGAATAATACTAAGCGAGTTTTATTAAGGCTATTTTATAAATATAAATAATACTTACTTTACTAATAATCCTCTTATTATTATATATTATTTTAATACTATTAAAATATTTAGAAAGAGTATTATATAATTAGAATCTTAAATATATATTTATATTTATTATTTAAGAAACTATTAAGGTAAGTTAATAAATAGGATTTAATATATTATTAAATAATAATATAATTATTTATTTATATTTTTAATTGATTTAATTAATTAATTATACTCCTATACTAGCTAAAGCTAATAAAGGTAGACTTTTTAGGAGGTACGCCTAGCGTATCTATTATTTAGGGAGAAACCTAGCTAGGGGATAAAAACTCTACCTACTATCCGTAGGCTATACTATTATTTAGCTCCTTTCCTCCCCCCCCTAATAGGCCTGCTATTAGGGCGGTATATTAAGGGGTCGGGTCTACTATCTATAATATTAAGGTTTTATTAACTATATTCTCTTCTCTTTAATTAGAGCGGAGCCCTTCCTCTCTATTAGTTTTTATTAATATCTCTTTTACTAGTATAAACTAGTAGAGGGCGCCTAACCTAGTTAACTACCTTACTACCGCCCTTATCCCTATTAGTAATAAGAGAATAGTACTATAATCTTCTAACCTAGCCTCTAGTAATATCTAACTCTTACTAGTATAATAGTTAGGATAGAATAGTAGGATATATTTACTAGTCTACCTCGCTACCCTGTATAAGTAGCTAGGACTTAGGATCCTAGGTACCTTCCTAATAAATAAGAAGTAGTTAAACCTAATCTTATTTATATATAACTAGACTATTATAAAGCTCTCTAGCTTCTTTAAGCCCTTATAAAGGTCTTATCTCCCCCCTACTAAGTTACCCTTCTATACTAGGCTCGTATTTTAGCCCTCTAATCCCCGCTAGTAGTAGCGCTACCGGCCCTACTACCGGCCTTTTTATTAGGTTAGTATCCTTTTTTATAATATTAGGCTATTAAGTACCCCGTTTAATAACCGCTTTACCTAAGACTCCTTCTTAGCTAATAGGGGTAGCGGGGGGCGTAGCCTCCTACCCCTTCTTAGTTATAACTAAGACTTAATCTTTATATTCCCTTTTAAGACTATCTTATATATCCCTTAAAGGATCTTACTTTATAATAGGGCCTTATTAAGGAAGTCTCTTATTAATAGGATTCCCGCCTCTACCTTAAGGACTAGAATTAGGGTAGCCTTATACGCCCCTAGTACTTTACGTAGTCCTTTATTCTAGATTATTATTAGGGTCTTTATATACTTCCCTACTACCCTAGGGGTATTCTTTAAGTTATACTATATTAATACTATAAATATTATTATAAGCCTTACTACTACTATATATATAAGCCTACTAACCGGTAGAATTATACCTTATATAAAGCCGGCGATATAATAGAGCGCTTAAATCTAGTTATCTATCTTAGCTTATACCTTCCTTAGGTATATATTCTAATTTAGCTTATTATTAAATATAAGTCCTAGGACCCTAATTAATATCTTTAATTTAACTTTAATTCCCTTAAGCTTAACTATTATATCTATCTTTATATCCTTTATTTTATAAGTTATATAAATAAGCTTATACTTCTTTAGTATAAATAAGGCTTTATAAGTCTTCGCCTATTATAAGTATACCTTATAAGCTTTTTTTAAAACCTTATAATTCTATTTAATACTCCTATTATAAGCTAGTAGATAGATATTATCTATAAATCCGCCGACTTAAATTAATAGCTTTAACTTTTTATACTCCTTAATTAGGGGAGTATTAAAAAATAGGAATAATATTAGAGAGATAGGTAAACCCTAGGGGATCCCTATCTCTACTAACTCTATCTAACTTATCCTCCTACTAAGGGTAATTAAAGTTGCCCTCTTTATAAGGAAGCTTACTATCTAGTATACTATCCTTTCTAAGACCCTCTTTATCTTTATTATATAGAGTAGCCTAGAGTAGGAGATATAATTAAAGGCTCTAGTAATATCTAGGGAGAGGAGGCTTATTATATTCCTCTTCCTTATTCCTTATATTATATAGACTATATTAATAATTATTTCTAGCGCGGTTTCTACTAATCTCCCTTACCTTACTCCTATCTATTCCTTTAGAAGGAGGTTATTAACTTCCGCGTAATCTCTAAGCCTAGCCATTATTACTATCTTAAATATCTTTCCTAAGGTATCTAAGAGGGCGATCGGCTTATAGGACTTAGGGTTAATATAATTCTCTTTTTATAATTTCTTTAAGATTACTATATTAGCCTCCTTAAATTTCCGGGGGTAGTATCTAATCTTAAAGTACCCCTAGAAGAGATAGTAGATCTCCTACTCTAGTTTATTATATACGGCCCGTAGGAACCTATTTAAAATCCTATTTATCCTAGGAGCCTTATCTTATAATAGTCTCTTTATAAAGTTATAGACTTCCGCCTCTATTAGATCCCCTTCCCCTAGTATTAGGCTTAGGTATTCTACCTTAGTAATATCTTCTAAACCTACCCCTAAAGGGGCTAGGAAATAGGTTTCTTAAAGGCGCTCTACCTTCTCCTTAAAGGTAGCTACTAGCGTCCCGTCTTATCTACTTAAAGAGGGGAACTTAGATAGGGCTCTTAGTAATATACTCTTAGTCTTCCCTTACTAGGCTAGTACTTATACCCCCTAAGGGTCTTTTAAGGCCTAGTATATAGCCCCCTAGAAGTAGAGGGTTTTCTCTCTTTAGATTATAACTACCTTCGCCCTTTCCGCTTCTCTTAGAGTCTCCCTTATCTTAGTATTATAATACTAGTAGTAGGCCTTTAATTCCTATTTAGCCCTTTATATTATATCCCTATAAGCTAAGTTCTAAAAGGACCTTACCTTATTAGATGGCTTTACTTATAAAATATATTCCTATATAATAGCCTAGAACCTATCTAGTATCTACCTTAAGTACTTATCTACCTTACTAGTAGATCTAATCTAGGGGAGCCCTAGAGAAAGTCTAAGCTACTAGGCCCTATTACTTATATTTATAACGACCCCCTTATTTTTAAATATCTTCTACGCCCTCCTCTAGACTAGGATTTAGCTCTCCTAGCTCTATTTAAATTCCGTGTATACTAGGAGGTAGTTAGATCTATACTAGAGGTCTACCCTTAGGCCGCAGTTTTAGAGTACGTTAGTAGTACCCTTAATAGTAAAGACTAGGTTAATTACTAACTTTAGACCTCTCCCCTATTATATTATTATACCCTCTAGTAGGGTAACTTCTATATTATATTTACTTATTTTACCTAGTAATATATCTATTATAATATAATATATACTTCTCCCTTTATTATTCTACTAGGGATAGTAGAGATTAAAGTCCTTAAGGAGAATATATTCCCCTAGCCTCCTTAAGGCCTCCGCTATTAGAGGGATTATTATTAGGCCATCCTTTAACCTATATATTATTGGAGAGGGGCTATAAATATTATATATCTAGATATTATCTACTTAGATTCCTTATTACCCTCCCTTAAGGCTGACTTTTAGTAAGTAGTAGTTACTACTTAAGAAGTCCGCCTCCTAGCTCTTTATATTAACCCTTTTATTAATATAAAAGTATACCTAAGTATCTTCCTTAGCTCTATAAACTAGGTAGAACCTATTATAAGATAGGTTATATATTAACTTAGTCCTTAGGTTAATTTATAACTCTTATATTACTAAGATATCTATTTACTAGACTTTAATATCTTCTAGGAGTAGTATTTATATACTATCCTTTTCTTTTTATATATTATATTATAAGATCTTAAGCGGTTATCCTACTATATAGTTAATATAAGGTTAGAGTCTACTACTATTTAGTTATTTATAACCTAAGCGCCCCTAAGAGTAACCTCGACCCTAGGTACCCCCTAGGGTAGCGGGAGGACCTATTATCCTACCTCCTTACGGGCTATTTAGACTATTATAGTTAGCTACCCTCTTTATTAAAGAGGGGCTAGGTCTAGTAGTTCCCTTTCTACTTATACCGGTAACTTCCTCTTCTTTAATATACCCTAGACTATCCTAAAACTATCTATATCTATCTCCTCTTTATTATAAGTATTAATTCCCTATAAGCCCTATATATTATAAAACGCCGGCCTAGTCTAATATCTTTATACTACTCTTTAATACTCCCTTTACCTAACTAGGTAGTCCTTACTCTAGGCCTTATAACCTCCTTTATAAGTAGTATATATTATTACTCCTTTACTTATAATATAGTCTACTAAGCTATAACTACCTATATAATAGCTATACCTCTTCTCTCTTTAATACTCTCGCGTAAAGTATCCGTATCTATAGTAGTTAAAGTATTATTTTATCTCTACTCCTTACTCCTATCTCTTATAAATTAAGAGACTACTACTAAGAGCTATCCCTCCTTAAACTAGGCGGTTTACTGCCTCTAGTATTACTACCCTAATAATTAGAGTTAAGTAGGTCTTCTTACTCCTATCCTACCTTAGTCTTACCGTATATTTTACCTACTTAAAACTAGTAAAATTAGTATTTAAGTAGGTAATAATATTATCCTCCCTAATTCTCGCTAGCCCCTTCTCCTTTTCCTTTTTATTAAGGAGGTTTATATACGCCCCTTTAGCTATTATATAAAAGGTCTTCCTTACTACCTTTACTAAGGGGTAGGCTACGCTTGCCTACTCCTATATTCTCTTAAGGGCCTTATACCCTTTAACTATCGCTGTTGATAGTATTATATCTATTATACCCCTAGTATAAGTACTAATAATATTCTTTATAACTATATTTACTAGGTTAATAAAGCTTTTAATAAGCTCCTCCTTTTCTATCTAACTCGCTTTCTTATAGCCTTCTTTATCTCTAAATTATACTACTACTTCCCTTATCCTCTAAATATCTAATTACTTAAGTAGCTAGCTACCTCGCGTCCCCCCTAAGCCTAGTCATATCCTTAGGCCTAGGCTTTACTAGGACCTAGTCCCTATACTAGCCCTAGCTACCTAGGCTTATAACCCCCTACTACACCCTACTAACGCGTTTTTATCCCTCCCTATTCTTTCTAAATATATTTCTAGCTTAGTAATACGTACCTTTATAGCCTTAAAGCCTCCTATTATAATATAAAGGGTGACCTAGGTAATACCTTATATTACCTCTATTATCTCCTTAAACTAGAGACTCTAAATCGCCTAGATTATATCCCTTACTTTTATAATAGACTTTATAATATCTTAACCTTCCTAGCCTTATCTCCCTTACTCTTTCTCCCTAATTTCTAGGGACTTTAGTAGTATTAGGGGTCCTATTATCGCGACCCTAAGAGCCTCCCCTCTTACTTCCCTCCTACTACTACTTCTACTACCTCCTCCGTCCTCTTCCCCCCTCTTATCTCCTTCCTATAAGTTTATATATAACGCCTAGTACGTTACCTATAGTCTTTACGCGTACGCTTATTCACCCGTTATTACCGCTATTAAATATTGGTAAGGGGTACTATCTACTTCATTATTTATATTTATTAAGGCTAATTATATTAATTTTTAAATTAATTATATTTTTATCTACCTAAGTATTAATAAAGTTATATAACTAATATATATAATAAAGTATTAAGTATATAGAATTCTAATAAATATAAATATTTTATATAAGTTTTTAAGGTCTTCTACTAGAATTTTCTAATAATTATAAAAAATAAAGCTTTTATTAAAGAGATAAGTTAATTATTATTATAAGAGTATAAATCTATTTTAAATATTAATAAGTATATTACCTATTTATATTACCCTTATAATATTATACCCTATTATATAAAGACTAGCCTAGCTAATTTTATAAATCGGGGACTTAGGAATTACTTTATATTCTTTAAGGATATCTTAATTATTAATAATATATTAGTTATATATTATATTTAAGAGGATAGTAGTAGTAAGACTAATTATACCTAGTATAATTATAAAGTTAATAATTAGGTCTTTAAACTTTATAAGTATATAAGTATATTTACCTCTAGTATTATTACCCCCTTAATTATAACTCCTTTAGTTTTAGCTCTTATCTAGTTTAACTTTCTTAAGGTAGGCCTTTATTAACTTAGGGTACTTAATCTAATAATTAGACTTTATATAATCATAATAATTATAATAGTTATAATACTTTTTACTTTATTATATATTTAACCTTACTTAATAGAGTAAGTAAATAGTACTTATAATAATAGTTATAATAAAAGACTTTACAAAGTTCTAATAAACTTCTTTATTTATTATAATTAATATAAGTTTATTAAATAAGATTATTATAATATATTTTTTAATAGTAATAATATATATTTAGATAAATATACTTTAAAAGGTATTAAACTTTATATTAAAATACTAGAGGTAGGTATTAATAATAAAGTTATAAGAGAACTTATATCTTAAGATAATTAAGTTAAAATTAATAATTTTAAATTTACTTATATAATTATTAATATCTTTATAATTAGTATATAAGAGGGTATTAAAATTATAAATAATCTTATTAAAGATATTAATACTTTAAGGCTTATAAAAGTCTTTAAGGATCTTTTAAATTATTAAGAGGATAGTCTTATCTTTAATTATATTATAAGTATTAATATTATAATATAATTTTATTACCTTCTAAGCCTTATTATATTTATTATCTTAAATCTCTTAAAGGTTTTAAGTTATAAGGATAATATAATTTATTTTAAAGATAGCTTTAAAGCTATTAAAGATAATATAAGATTATATATTATAAAAGTATAATAGCTAGTTATAACTAGATTCTAATATAAGGATAGATATAAGGGGGTAATTACTACCCCCTCTAATCTCTACTTTAATATTAGTAGGAGGTATATCTTTAATTTTAGTATTTAGATTATATAAATTTAATAATAGATATTAAGTTAATATTAATATTAATAACTAGAAAATACCTGTAAAAATTCAAGATTTTTACGTCGGAATATCACCCCTACTACCTGGCGTTTAGTAGGTGACGTGAATAGCGGGCAGTATATTAGACACGTTAGTAGGTAGGGTGAATAGTAGGGAGCATATTACTATTAGATATAGTAGGCTATTAATAACACAGATATTTCCCCCTATTTAGGCCGATATTAGACACGTTAGTAGGGGAGGTGAATAGTAAGAAGTATATTAGACACGTTAGTAGGTAGGTAGCCTATAAATACGACAGTATTAGCTAATATACTAATGTACCGATTTAGACTATCCTAATAGCATTACCTACCTAGTAATAAGACGGATATTTCCCTCTATTTAGGCTAATATTAGATATATTGGTAGGTGACGTGAATAGTAGGGTTTTTAGCCTATAAATGCGATAGTATTAGCTATATTATATATGTACTAATAGACTGATATAGACTATTCTAACAGCGTTATATACCTAGTAATAAGATAGATATTTCCCTCTATTTAGGCCGATATTAGACACGTTAGTAGGTAGATATTAGATACGTTAGTAGGTGACGTGAATAGTAGGTTTTTTTAGCCTATAAATGTGATAGCATTAGCTAATGTACTAATATACTGATTTAGACTGTCCTAATAGCATTACCTACCTAGTAATAAGACGGATATTTCCCCCTATTCAGGCCGATATTAGACACGTTAGTAGGTGACGTAAATAGTAGGGGTTTTAGCCTATAAATACGATAGTATTAGCTATATTATATATATATACTAATAGACCGATATAGACTATTCTAACAGCGTTATATACCTGGTAATAAGACGGATATTTCTCCCTATTTAGACTAATAGTAGACACGTTAGTAGGCGTTATCATGGAATAGGTAAAATATAAATAATACTAGGATTTTTATTATTCGTAATCTATATTCTAGCCGTTAGCGTATAGAATTTAGTAGGTAAATCTACTTATTCTAATATATCTTTTAAACTACTATATTAATTTTCGTTATTTTTAAAGCGTTAGATAGCTGAAAATGAGCTATATAACTTAATTTAAATAGAAAATATCATAAAGCGTTAGTACGTAGGTAGGTAGGATATAAAGAAATATTAGACTTTTAATATTCGCGCTAATCTAGGAAAGGAATCTGGGGGACTTATTAACTAACCGATAAGCCGCGATAAGCTTAGGGTCCTAATTCCAGTATATTCTATTATAGTAAGAAGATTATAAATATATAAAGGGTAGTCTTAACTTTATATTAAAATTAAAGATAATACTTTTACTTAATATTTTAAGGCTTTTTATTAAAAATAATAGGAATTAATTTTAAGAATAAGGTTTTAATACTAATAAAGGTATAAAGGAGGTACTATTTAATAATATTCCTTAATAGTTAATAGTAGTAGCTACCTCTTAGTTAATTTTATAACTAATATCTTAATAGAGATATAAGAAATTAAGGAAGTAATAATTTACTTAAAGGTTAACTAGAAGACTTTAAAAGTAAATATTAATTAACTATTAATAGATTTTTTATTTAGATTCTTTAAGTTTTAGTATAAAGTAATTAGAATAATAAGAAGGAGAGAGAGAAGAGTTTAAGGAAGAAGGGATAGATATAATTAATTTATAAAGAGGTTAATAAGTATTCCTAGCCTTCTCTATCTTCCTAGCTCCCTTTTATAAGAATATTATATATTATTTATAATATTAGCTAGGTAATAGGTATAAATAACTATTAATAAAGTAGTTATTATATATAAAGAATAGATATTATTTATATAATTAATAAACTATTATATACTACTACTAAAGGGATATTATTATTTAAGTTAAAGAGGATTTTAACTAGGTTTTAATATCTTAGTAGAAAACTCTATTAATAGATTCCCTAGGCCCCTTTTTATAATAGTAGTAGTATTAATATAAAGGTAATTTATAAGGGATAGTATTAATACTAGTTATAAAGTAAATAAATAAATAGATACCTTATACCTAGGCTTATAACCTATTAAAATAGGTAGAATAGTAATAATTATTATATTACTAGCTATATAAGTAGAGAGAGATAGAATATATAAGATACTAAGGCGGGTACTAGCGCGCGTCTGATACGCGGCTAGTCTAATTAATTATATCCTATTCTAATATATTTTAATAATATCTACGGGCTAGCGATAAGATCCACCTGTACGTGGTACTAGCTACGAACCTATTACTTATTAATAGAGCTAAGAGGTCTCTCTAAACGTAGTTAGAATGAAACTAGGATATTATATAGTAGTAGAGCTTATAGTATAGAGTTTTTATATATATTATAAGCGCGCCCTTAGTATACGCGATAATACCTACCTTAGTTCCTATTAATAGTATTAGCTTAATGTATAAGAGACTCTAGGTTAAGAGATAGAAGGTATACTAAGTAGAAAAGACGGAATAAAAGGCTAGGGCTACCCTACCTAGCTAGGAGAACCGTAACTACGTATAGGAGTAGAAGTAGTAACCCTATAATTATAAGTATAGCCGGCGGGATTTTAATATAATCCGCTTTCCCTTATAAGTAGATTATTATACGGCTTAATACTAGGAAATAGTAATATAATAACGGCGATAAAGTATATCTATACCTCTTAATAATTATAATAGCCCCCTCCTACGTATTAGGAAAAGATACGCAGTAATTCCTAATAAGAGTATTACGGGCCTTCTACTAGGCTACCTAGCTAGGGAATATAATAGTAATTAAGGCTTATATATTACGGGTTAAATAGATAAGGATATTATATTACCGGATAATATAAGAAAGGAGTGGCTAGGGAAGTAATAACTAGTAGGAGGGTTAAGGGCACTTATATTAGTTAAACTATATAAGAAAGGATAAGAGGGTAATTAAGGGGGAATAGACCTTTTAGGAGGTGCTATTAGGAAATAGTACGGAGAAAGGGGCGAGGCCCCAGTAAGAGAAAGGAGTATATAAGTATTAGGATCTAATATTAAGGTAGTATAAAGTATAAGGGAGAGGATAGTATATAGTATTTAGAGGCCTAGAAGTATTATAATAAATTAGATAGGTAAGAGAGTTTTCTTCCGTAGTTTACGGTTTCCTCTTAATAATCTAGAGTTAAAACGCCCTTATTAGCTCTAAGTAGCTAGATAGTAGAGTATGAAATATAAATATAAATATAAATATAAATAATATCTACGTGAATTAGCTAGAGTATATAGCTCTATATATTATAGTTATCTAGCTACCTCCCCTAAATTAAGGCTATACTACTATTTAAAGACGACTCTTTTTAGAAGATAGTTAGTATTAAGACTTCTATATTAACACTAGGAGCTTAGCTATATTTATTAATAAGTCCTTATTACTAGTAGGAAATCTATATAACTATTTATATAAGACGTCCCTAATTACTATCTAAGGAATTAGCGGGGAACGTATTATTAATAAATATATAGATATTTCTCTTTTTATTATAAGTAATAATAGAATAGTATTATATATTAATACTAAGGTATTTATAATAAAAGGTATTAAGACGGGTATTATTAGACTAACTACGAGGAATTAAATTTAGAATTAAATTTATAAAGTTATATAACGCTAAACCTATATAGGGTATAAGCTAGCTATAAGTAGTTTAGTAATTCAAGTTAATACTAAAAATAACCCTTAAGTACTAAAAAAACAGTTAGTCTAGGTATTATCCTAGGTATAAATAAATTAAGACTGCTAGAAGATAATATTACCTTATAACTAGGTTATAAAATTATATAAATTAAGGGTATTAACATCCCTATTAACTTTATATTACTAGGAAGTAAACCTATAGTATTCTTTAGTAAGGTTAAATAGAATAGATTAACTAAACTATAGTAATAGTAAGGCTAGTTAAGACGTCTAACTAAAAGGGGCCTAGGAATATAAAAACTTTTAAAATAAAAAGATATTAATAATTAACTCCTTTTTACCCTTTAATATTATTAAGTTAATCTAATAATTAATCTATACCCTAAATAACTAAAATATTAACCTTAGTTAGTTAATTAAATCTACCTTATAGTAATACTAATTATCTTTATTTCTTTATAAGCTTTAAGATATAGCTCTTACTATTTAGTAGGGCTAGTTTATAGCTAAATTATTACTATTATTACCTCGCTATTACTATTAAAGTAGGTCGACTTTTAGTATAAGAATAATTATTACTGTATTTCTTTTATTTATTAGCATTTACTTCCGTATATATAGTAATAGATAGTAAATATATAAGGACTTCTAGATAGCTACTTATATAGTTAAAGTACCCCCTAGAGTATTATTATAATAGCGAGGACGCTGTTTTTCTTTAAAAATAGTAGTATTTATTATAGATATAGGATTCTCTTATATAGTTATATCTTAATATTTTAATATTTATCTTCAGATATACTACTCCTAACTCGGTTAGACCCTATAAATAAAGAAACCTGTTAGATATTATAGATTATCTATTCTAGATAGCTAAGAAGAATCTATATATACTATACCCTAGATAATAGATTCTTAATACTAGCTATTAAATCTATTTATTCCGATATATCTTTTAAATTACTATACTAATATTAATTATTTTTAGAGTATTAGGTATATTAAAATAGGTTATATAACTTTATTTAATTAGAAAATATTATAGAGTATAAGTATAAATATAAGTAGAATATAAAGAATTATTAGAGTTCTAATATTCGCGCTAGTCTAGGAAAGGAATCTAGGGGACTTTTTAACTAACTAATAAGCTGTAATAAACTTAGAGTCCTAAATTATATAGTCTCTATTATAGTAAGAAGATAATATAACTAATCTTTATAATATATAGTATTTAGCAAGTAAATATAATAACTATTTAACCTATTAACTTTATTATTAAGGGCTTTAATAATATAGTATACTAAAGGTTTTAGTAATAAGGGCCTTTATAGTAATATAGATATTACTTTCTATTCTTTATAATAGTATTATTATATATATAGCTAGTAGTTACCTTAGCTAGCTTATAAAGAGTATATTAGTAAGATCTTAACTCGCCCCTATGCCCTTAGTAAAGGCCTTATACCCGTAGGCTTAGGGCCGGCCCTAGGCTAGCCCTAGGCCCTCTAATCTTAAATTAAGGCGCCTAGGGCTAGCCCCTAGTATTATAAGAGCCTTAGACTAGGTACTAGGAAGTCTTTATCTTAGTTAAGAGCTTTCTAATATAATAAATATATCTAGAGAGATATAGTATATATTATATATTATATACTTTAATTCTTATTTATAAGATATTATCTATCTATCTTATATCTTATATCTTATATATCTTATAATAACTAGTATATATAGATATTAAGTTATATCTTATATCTTATAAATTATAAATGCTACTATTATATTAAGTATATATAATATATTAGATAATAGTAATTATTAGAGGTATTTCTATTAAACTTATATCTTACATCTTATATACCTTATAATAACTAGTATATATAAATACTAAGTTATATCTTATATCTTATAAGTTATAAACGCTACTATTATATTAAGTATATATAGTATACTAGATAATAATTATTATTAGAGGTATTCCTATAACCTTTATAGCCCGCGGACCTTCTTATTAACTTTAACCCTTAATTATTATATATATTATATATATATCTCTATCTCTTACCCTATTTATTAGGTAGGAATAACTACTTAAAGTATAAGTACCCTATTTAATTTATATTATAGGTACTAGCTATCTTTATTTATTAGCTTAAGTAATAAGTCGCTATTAACTTTAGTATCTAAATATAAAGGTAATATTTAAGATCTAATTTATTAATATAATATTACTAAAACGCGCTTATAATATCTTATAAATTAAATACCTCTATATTATTATAAACTACTTAAATATTCTTTCCTTTTATATTAATAGTATCCCCCTTAAGCTATTATATCTAAATTAGTAAGGTCTTTAAGTAATAATAAGATTTAATAAGTAAGGACTAGGATAAAGAGGGCCTATTAGAAATAAAGATATACCTTTACTAGGAGTATATAAACTATTATATTTATTCTAATAATTATAAGCTTTTTTAGTATTATATTAGGCTACCTATTAGAGCCCTTTTTATACCTTATAATACTAAGCTCTTTAATAATATTAGTAATAAACTTAAACTTTAAAGTAGACTTAGCTAGTTTAATAAGTCTTTTAAAGTATAAATTATTATATTTATTATTTAATATTCTATATTCCTTCTATTATATTTATATTACCTTTAATTCCTTATCTTCTTCTAGTATAAGTAATAGCCCTAGGATAGATATAATAGCTCTTAGCTATTATACCTTTTAAAAGTATACTATATTTTTCTACTACTCTATTTTTTTAATACTAGTAATATCCTCCTCCTATTAAATAGTTTACTCTTACTTTTTAAGGGCTAGGATAAGTACTATTAGGAACCTAGTTATGATATCTATAAACTTAAGTTACTACTTAAGTAGCTCTATAAATAGTAAATAGAATTATAATAAATTAAAATAGTAGTTAAGTAATATAGCTTTAATAATAATATATAAGTAACTAATATACTCTTCTAGCTCTAGGGTAATACTAATTATACCCTCGCGGTCTATTAAACTATTAAAAGTTAAGCTAATTACCTTAAAATTTTCTAGTAAAGTCTATTAGAGGCTAGGCTTAGCGAGCTATTAGCTCTCTTATCCTTCTTATAACTAATAGAATACTAGTTAGGTTAGTTAGAACTTTATTATATAGAGTACTTAAGATAGCGCTAAGTATAATAAACCCCTCCTAGTTATTAATCTCTTTTTAACTAGCTATAAGCTTAATAGAGTCTCCCTTACTTAAGTACTATTTATTATATATAATATCTATCTTAAATAAGGTAAAATTAATATTAGCGGGGTAGTAAGGCTTAAAACTTTAATTTATATAATATATAATAGACTAGATACTAAGGGTTTACTAATATTTATTATTAAATTGATTAGCCTATTTATTTACCTAATTATTAAGTACCTTTATTAGTATAATAGTAATATTTAGTCCTTATTATAAAAGAAAGCTATTTATTAATCTATTATAAATATACGCGTAGAGGAATAACTATTAATTTTAAGATAGGTAGGTATTATTAAGACGCTAACTATTAAGAAGGTATTAATTAATTTAAGTAGTTCCTTAATTATATTTAATCTTACTATATATAATATTAATATAGTATTAATATATAAAGTATATAATTACCTTTAAGGTCTAAACTATTACTTAAAGTAAATTAGCTTTCCCCCCTTTATTAAATATACTTAAGGGCTTATATTAATTATTAATCTTTCTAAGTCCTATCTCCTTAATTATAACTATCCTATTAACTATAAAGTTCTTAAATTAAAGTATAATAAAGGTAGTAAACTTACTTAATACCCTTTATTTTATTATTTTATTTTTTAAACTTCCCCTTTTAATACTTTTAATTAACTCTTAATTTATATTTTATATCATCTTTTATAACTTTATAAAAGCGCGTAAATTATCTTAAGAGGTTTAAATTAAAATACTTTATTACCTTAATATCTCTAATAGCTTATACCTATCTATTAATAAGTCTTAGCTCTATTCTTATAAATTAGTTAAAGGGGGAGGACTTACTTTATAAATCTATCTATTATCCCCTTATTATTATCTACTATTATTATATTACTATTATATAACCTATATATAAGATCCTTACTATTATTAATATTAATATACTCTTATTTTATAATATTAAGCTCTTTATTAAGTAGGTCTATATTTTACTAGGTTTTATCTATTATCTTTATATCCTCTTTATTTAACTTACGTAACTCGCTTAGTAGTAGATAGGTATTTAGTTCTTTAGTAATAAGAGGCTTAATAAACTTATTACCTAGAAGATACCTTTAAATAGCTTATAAAGGGAATAAAAATATATAATTAAATAGGGAATATCTAGACTTAGAGAAGACCTTTAATATTATATATAAATTAGCTATCTATCAGGGATTTATAAAGGTAAAGAAGAGGTATTACCTTTTCTAATAATATTAATATACTACTTAAAGATATTATTAAGTATTAAAGACTAGAGTAGAGTTATATATAAGATTAATTCTTTAACCTTTATAATTAAATTCTTAATTATAATAGTTAATATTAGCTAGGCCCTTAAGTAGAATATAATAAATTACTTATTATATAATCTAAAGACCTTAGAAGTAAATATTAATAATAGGGTATAATATAACTTATAACTTAATTAATATCTTAAAATTATTAGTATAATTATTAATCTTTATCCCTTTATTTTTAGATTCTAGAATAATGGCGGAGATACGCTTAATATAGTAAACGTCGGATAATAAAGCGTTTAAGAAACGTATTAGCGGAGGCGGTAGGGTACCGGCCTAGGAAGGCCTTAATAGGGGAGTTAGTAGGGATAGTAGTAATAATAGTAGGGGCGGTAGAGGTTATATATAACACGACGGGTATAAGGGCTTACACGCGCTTAAGATATAAATAATAGTATTTTACTAGTACTAAGAGGAGACTAGGGTAATAAGGATAAATAGTGATACCTAAATAAGGGTAGAAGGTAGCTAGGTAACGGTATTATAAGCTATTATAAGGGCTATTATAAACGCGTTATTTAAAGACCTAAATAAGTCCTTATAATAGCTAATTATAATAAATTTAAAACTAGTTAGTACCTTCCTTATAGCTACCCTACTAGAAAACGAGGAGTTAAAGAGAAGGGAACGGGAATATAAGGGGTATAAAGTGAATAGCTAGGCGAGTATACCTATAAGATAAGGCTTACTACCTAGTAGATAGAGCTAAGGTAACCTATTTATAGCGGGGACTATTATACTATTAAATAGAGGCTAGCGTCTACGCGTACTAGGGTTAGATAATACTAGGAGAGTAAAGTAACTTTTAGTAATAATAAAAGATAGGAAGGAGAGGGAGAGTACGGGGGAAATAATAAGTAAGAGGCTTATAATAGTATTTTAATTTATAATAAATATATATATAATAAAGATTATAACTATAAGGAGACTTAAAAGCGGGGATATACTACTAGAAATAATAAGGATAGGAGACTAAGAGGTACTAGAAAGGGACCCGTCCTAGGTTAAAATAATATATAGCTTAATTAAGGTAATATAAAAGATATTTAAGGTAGTAATTTATAAAATAAAGACCTTAATTTTTAATACTAAGGACTAGAGGGCTATAAAGATAAAGCTAAAGCGAGAGAATAAGGCTAATTACCTAAGTCTTAAGATAGTATTAATACGCTAGCTATTAGGCTCTAATATACTAATAAAATTATATTTATTATTAGTTATATTTACGGCTACGCCTAAGTTAGTAGATATTATAATTAGGGATAGATTAGTAGAAGCTAATAAAATAAAAGAGGTATTAAGGTATAAGTAAAGGGCGCGGATACTTTAATACTTTAATTACTAGGAATATAACTATATAATACGCGGCTGCCCTAATAGAATATTATATATAAAGTATAGGTAGGATTATAAGATAAGGGCTTATAATATAGGGGCCTATAGTACCTAGAAATTATATACCGCCTATAAGAGGCCTAGATACTTATCCTAGGATAAGGTATACCTAGTAAGAGTAAGTAAGAGATAGAGAGCTAGCTAGAGGATAGCTAGTAAGGCCCCGTTATATAATATCTAGCGGGAAATAATAAAGGTAGTAGTTAATACTAAGGGCTTTATTATAATTAGAATTAATAAGAAGAAGAGAAAGATACCTAATAACCTAATTAGGAATAGCGCTCTAAGGAATAGCTAGCCGCTAATAGTTATACCTAAGCTAGTTATAAAAGCTAGATGACTAAGAAAGCTAGTAGTTATAAAATAGGGCTAGAGGACCCTTAGGGTAGGGGTAATAAGGGACCTAGAGCTAGCTAATAGTATTAGGGGACTATTAGAAGGGCTTATTAGAGCCCGCCCCCCTAAAGTCCTAGAAGGCTAGGGAGGGGATAATATAGATATATAATTAGAGGGTTTAAACTTATAACTCTAATATTAATATTAAGTATAATTAGCCTAAAGATCTTATAATATAATATTTAAAATAAACTTAGGATAATAACTACCTTACTTAAGGATAAGGTAGTCTAGGATATAAATATCCTTATAATCTAGGAACTATATTATAATATAAATAATACATCGGCAAACTAGGAAACCTGTATATTACAAAAATATGCGCATTATACAGGCATTATACGTATATAACTGATGCGCTCATATATCAGCCCTAGAGCTCGGAATAACACCGTGAGTTGTAAAATGCGCATTTAGCAACTTTTAGAAATACTAGGTAATAGGACTAATAGGGGATAAGTCCTACTAATTAGCTATAATATAACTATATTAGGCTAGTACTAACTAGGTAATTATAATAAGGTACTAAGTCTTATTAGTAATTAATAGTACTAATACTTAGTAGGAGATATAATCGTAGGCGTAATATAGGTATAGGAAACGGGGCAAGGCTAGGGGGAGTAATCTTCGCGTATATGAATTACGTGAATCGACTGTATTTAAAACCTATATTACGCTAGCGTTGACGACGTAGCCGCTATAACTCTAGCGAGCTTCCCGTTTCTTCCCGGCGCTAGAGGAAAATCACGGATTTAAGGCCTTAAATCCGGATTTTCTATATTTAGGACTTTTAGGCTAGAATAAAAAAAACCCTGAAATTTTCCTATTTTTTACCAGTATTTTACCTGAAAAAAGCGCTTTCAGCGGATTTAGCAGTTCAGATTTTCTATGCGGGTTCCCAGTTTGCCGATGTAGGTCTTTATATAATCTAAGCTTAAGCGCCTTTTATCTAGTATATTAATTAGGGGCTAATATAAGGACTTATTTCTATATTAATAAAAGACTTAACTTAGAGGGATAGGAGGTTAAGTATATTATAAGGGATATATATACCCTTAAGATATAAATAGGGGGAGATAGTAATATAATATAACTAGGTATTATCTAGCTTTATTATATTTATAATCTAAGCCTATCCTTAATATATATAAATAACCTATTATACCTCCTAACTATTTAGATAGGACTTATAATTAAAGGGGAGTATATCCTATTAAGGGACTTTAACCTCTATTATTTAATCTAGAATAACCTAGGGAGGTATATATATTATCTAGAAGTAGATAAGCTTATTAAGTTAATAGCGGGGTAAGGGATAGAGTTAATACTCCTAAGGGAGTTAGTTATATAAAGGGCGTAAGGTTATAAGAGTACTATTAACCTAGTCTTTTTAATACCTAGTATCTTAAAGGTAGTTAATAAGTATAGGATTATTATAAAGTTATAATATAACTTAGATTACCTCCTAGTATATATTAAGATCAATATATAGGTTAAAGAATAATAAGAAATAAAATAGAGAGCCTAGAAAATAGCTAACTTAGAGGAGGTTAGGAAGGGCGCCTAGGCCCTTAACCTAATATTATATAAGGATCCTCTCTTAATAACTAGCTATATTAATAACTACCTTATAAAGATCTTATAAGGGCTATTAAAGGTTATAAAAAAGGTAGTCTTATAAGTTAAATTAAGGGGTAGGATAAAGCCCTTTTAAAACCTAGACTATTAACACTTTATAATAAACGCTCTAATAGTAGTAAAGGTAAATTAAAGGAGTTATAACTCTTACTTAAAGGAGCTATAAAGGGTAGTAAAAAAGGAAAGGGATAGGGTATTAATATAAGCTAAAGCCCTATATTTTTATAATAGTATTTATAACGCGGCGGAGTCTTAAAGAGGGATATAAAACTTAATTAGGTAGGTAAAGAATAATAATATAATACCGCGTCTACTCCTAAAGTTCCTACTATTAAATAGGAGAAATAAGGGGGCTATATAGATATTTAAAGAGAAGGTATCTACCTTATAAGGTATATTCTTCCCGCCCCCCTTATAAGCGGATCTAGATAATATCTAAATAGTAGTATACCTAGATCTAAAACCTACCCTAGATAGGCTAATAGAAGATAAGGTATATAGGGTAATTTATTATCCTAGATAAGATAAGGTACTTAGTATTAATAGACTATTAAACTAGTTTCTACGTTTAATAGCTAATAAGCTCCTAGGGAAGATTATATACCTATTTAATACGTATTTCTACCTAGGCTACTACCTAATAGAGTTTAAGAAGGCTAATATAATTATCCTTAGAAAGCTAAAGAAAGAGAGTTATAATAAGCTAAAGGCGTACTAGCCTATTACTCTCCTTAATACGCTAGGAAAAGCGCTTAAAATAGTTATTATAAAGAGGTTAAGTAATTATATAGAGGGCTCTAACCTCCTACTATTAGAATAGATAGGGGTAAGGAGGAAGAGGTCTACTAAGACTACGCTAGAAACTATTATAAAAGCTATCTATATAGTATAAGATTATAGTAAGAAGAATATAGCTAGCCTCCTCTCTTTAAATATAATAGGAGCTTTTAATAATATTTTATATAAACGGCTTATTTATAACTTAAGGATAAAAGGAATCCTAGAGTATATTATTAAATAGGCTAAGAGCTTCCTAATAGATAGATCTACCTTTATAATACTAGGTAGAAGGACTAGTAAGGTTAAACTAGTAGAAATTAATATCTTATAAGGGTTACTAATTTTATTAATACTCTTCCTCTTCTTTAATTCCCCTCTTATTAAAGCTTATATTATAGTAAAACTAAGGCTTTAAGTTAGTAGCTTTATTAATAATATCTACCTCTTAGTATATAAAAAGAGTACTAAATCTAACTATTAAACCCTTAAATATACTTATAAGCTATACCTTTCCTAGGTAAAGATATAGAGGGCGAGCTTCGCCTTATAGAAATATAAGCTAGTCTATCTAATACGCTACCTATAAAGGTTTAATATAAAGGTAGTTATAGACCTAGGATAGGTAGTTATAAAGCTAAAGACGGAAATTCGGGTACTAGGGCTATAAATAGATAGGAAATTACGGTAAGGTCCTTATATTAAGAAGGTCTAGGTATAAATAGCTACCTAAGGGCTAGCGCTATTAATAATAGCGGTATTAATATAAGGTATAATACTTAATTATACTAGGTAGGTATATAATATAGTTATTAGACTATTAATAATATACGTAGTATCTTCCTAATATACGCTAAGGGGTCTCTAGGACGTAAAAAGGACTTATATAAAGAAACTAGAGGTTATTTAAAATAATTATTTAAAGAGAGTTCTAGGTATATATAAGGCTACTCTAATAAGGATACTAGAAGTAGAGTTAGGTATTACTCCTATATAGATTACTCTAGACTAAATAGTACTACGGTACTAGGCGTTATAGGGAATATACCTAGTAACTAAGGTAGGTAATACTTAAATTAAGAGGATACTACGGCCTAAATAAGGTAGAGTATAAATAGCTAGTAATACTCCTATTAAGGAAAAGGAGAAATAGGCGGTACGCTCCCGATAAATAGAAAACTAGGAGGAGGTTATAAGAGAAGATAGTAGCCGCTACTTATAAAGGGTTAGGAAGATAACTAGCTCTTAGTAGGGCTTAAAATAGAATAAAGAATAGGGTAAATATTAATTAATAGTTTAAGGAAGATACCTATCCCTAGCCTAATATAATAACTTATAGGTACTAAGGCGGTCTCTTTATAGGGGGCTTATAAAGGCTAAGAGCTCCGCTCTAATATAGATATATACGGGGAAAATAGGGCTAGCGGACTTCCTATATAAGTATAAGGTCCTTAGTATTACGTTAGCTAGCTATAATTATAGCTAGCGGAGGTAGAATATTAAGTATATAGTTATAGGATACCTAAGGTTCTAGGAGAGCTAGCGAACTCTAGTCGTTATAACGGGGATAAATAACCTATATAAGATACTAATAAAGGAAGGGAAGGGTATAAAGGTAGTATTAAGGTAGATAATATAAACGGGGCTACTAGGCTAGTTTTTACTAGTAAATAAGTAGCTTTATACCTATCTACCTAATAATTCTAATAGTTTAATAAATATAACTTATAGGGTTTAATAAACTTACCTTTTAGACTATCCCTCCTACTAGTCCTACCTTATACTATTATAATATACCGCTAGTACCCTAGTATTATAGTACTTATTAAATCTTACACGTATATATAGCTTATACTAGTAGAATAAATATAGTATAAGGAGAAAATAGAGTATTAGTTCTATATAAGAAGGAAAGTATAGGGGTCTTTATCTAGTACTATACTAGGCGTATATATACGGTTTCCCTTTATATAGTATCATCTAATAGCCCCCGTAATTAGCTTTTATAGATTAGCTAGATACGCGTATAATATTAAATTAAAATCAAATTAAAAATCCCTTTATTTTTAAGGGATATTTAGTTTATAAGTATTTATATCTTGTAATTAATTAATAGTACTTAAGTAGAGAGTATCTTATAATAGGCCTTTAAATTAATATAATTTAGAATATCTAAGTCTTTAATCTTAATATTCTTACTAAGAATATCCTTAATTAGATAGATAACTTAATTTTCTCTTTTAATATTATTAGGATATTAGTACTAGATAACCCTTTATATAAAGGGAACCTTCTCTCTCTTAACTATTTTTATATAGCTAGTTATATATTTATTATCCCCTATACTTAATTTATCCTTTAACTTACCCTTAATCTTAATTACTCTCTATTTAATAGTATTAATCTTAATATCCTTAAGGGTAGTAACTTTATATTTTAAGTTATTAATAAGTTTATAATAGTATAAGGGTACTACGTAATAACGTAGCTATTAAGTACTATAAACGGTGCGTATATATATATATATAGAACTCTCTATTCTTATTAATAGTAAGACTAATCGCTACCCTTCCCTTTAAGGGGAATTCCCTTCTCTATATATTATAGGTAAAGGGGTAGCGTAGTACTACTACATATTATAGACGCCACGTTAATAGTAGTATTATATCCCTAACTAGTCCTTATAATTATCTCCCTATCTAGGCTCTTAGGCTTTAAGAGTATAAAAGGTTATAATCTATAAAAGATACTCCCTTAGTAATAGAATATACCTCTAATAAGAGCGTAATAATAGGATTAATTATAAGGCCCTCTAAGCTAAGCCTTAAGGAATATATAGTTTTATTAAATTATAATAATTACGGATAATACTCCTATATATAATCCTTATACTATAATATATTCTTATTATACTTCCTATTATCCTTTATTAATTTATTATAGAAGTAGTTAGGAGTCTTAATATTTTAAAGTAAATAGGAAGTTATTATTATTAAGGGTTTATTAAGTACTTAAGGCGTACCTTCTTTATATAACTTTAATATTATTCTTTTAATTATAATATCTTTCTTTTTTATTAATTATATTAAGTCCTTTTTAATTCTTATTTATATTATTACCCCCTCCGCGCCTTATTATACCTCCTTATACTTCTAGTAGTTATTTTATAAGTAATCCTTAATAATAAACTTACCCTCTATTAATTAAAGAAGACTACTACTATCCCCTCTACTTATAATAGTACTTAACCTCCTTTACTAAGCCGCTTATAACCTATCCTTATATTATCTTATATAGTATACCTTTAGTATACTATATTTTAATTTAAAGAGCCGTAAGTCTAATACTTTTAATTAAAGCTTTACTTTAGTAATATACTCTACGTACGCGCCTCCCCTAGCTTTATAAAGTATAATTATTATAAAGATCTTAATACTAAATATTAATAGGAGATTCCTACCTCTACTCGCCACGCCTATACGCGCCTTCTTTAGTCCTTAGACGCCGTAGCTACTTTAGATACTAGCTCTAACCTCTCTTAGCTTACTAGATTCTAGTAAACCTTTAATAGGCTTATTTAATAGTATTATTACTACCTCTATTACGCCTCTTCTACCTCCGCTACTACTATTACTCCTATTAGGGTAGACCCCGCTATTACTAGCCGGATTATAAATACCCTTAAGGGTATTCTTAATATCTTCTACTAACGTATATATATTACTCTATCTCCCCTTCTAAAGCCTTATTAAAGCCTTACTAATATAGTATAAGAGCGCCTCCCTCCTATTATAAAGGATAAAGAAGAGGATAATAAAGAGGATACTCCTATTACTATTAATAATAGGTCTAGGTCTAATAGTACTACTATTATAGTATAGTAGTCTTCTATTATAACGCCCTTAGCGCTCTAGCTATATTAGGTATCCTCTTTCTTTCTTTTTTCTTTTTTTTTATTAATAGTAATAGAAATCTTCTTTCCCCCTTTATAATATAAACTTTATAACTTTAAGTAATTATACTTAAATCTTTTAAGTATATCTAGCGTATTAACTAAGTCCCGCTTATATAGCTATTAATTATAATTATAAGACTAACCCTTTTATTTAATTAAATACTAAGGTTTATTATATAAGATCTTATAATTAAGAATAGTTTTAATTTCCTATTTATCTTTATCTTTTATAAGCTCTACTTATAAAGTTCTTATAATACTCTTACTATCCCCTTTATATAGCTTTATAAGCGAAATATAAAAGATATTATAAATATAAAATATATTAGGTAGTTATAACTTATACGCCTAACTACTAATATAATTAAGGACTTTAAAAGGCCTTAAATAACGCCGTAATAATTTTTTAATTACTTATATTAATCTAATATACTTTATATTTAATAAGATATAATTACCTATATTATATTATCTTTACTTTTACCATTTATTTATATACTCCGCCTATATAGCTTATATTTAGTATAGGTACTACTCTAAATCTTCCCTTTATTTCTAAAGTAATTTAACCCTTTCTTATACTAATAGGACTTCTCCTAATAATAGCTCTAAAAGCTCTATATCTAGCTTAGGTAAATAGTTATAAAGCACCTTATATAGAGGTAACCTAGTACTAGTATACTTTATATAATTATATATAAACTCTACTAGATAAAGTAACTCTACTTAGTTATCTTATCTCTAAGTAGAATAGTAGCGTAGATACTACTTAAGTATACTATTCTATCTCTCTATTTAATTATCTATTTAAGGATAGAAAGTAGTACTAAGCTTTCTTTTTATATTAATATAATAATATATAGCTACCTAGAAGCTATTTATAAATATTATCCCTTAATTATTAATAATACCTTCTAGCTATCTAAACTTTAAGAAGATTTTATAGTATAATAAGTTAGTAATATTAATAGTATTAACTATCTTTATAATAGGTAAATACCTAACTACCTTAATATAATAGTTTATAACTACTAAGATTATATTATAAACGCCGCCCTTTTATTTACTTAGAGGGAGATTTATAATAAAATCTATTATAATTTCTTAAAAAGGTCTTATAAGTATTAGTAATAGTAATAGTATATTATAAATAGTATATCTACGCGGCTTTATTAATTAGTAGGTTAAGTATTCTTATATATAATTATAAATATCTTACCCTATTAATTTCTAATAGAACTTCCGCTTAATAAGCTCCTATATACGCTTTTATAAGTAGTAGCTAATATAAGGGTTATTATAATAAAGCTTTAAGATTTCTTATCTAATTACTTTATTATTAGGTATAAAAATTACGCCGCCCTTATAAAAGACCCCTATCTTATCTATTAATAAAGATGCGTTAGTAGTCTTTTTACGGCCCTAGGACTTTAATAATTATTTCTTATTATAAATATCCTTATCTCCTTTTTAAAGATATTAGAGTACCTTTAATATTAAGTTACTATACTTATTTTATACGCGCTCTATTATCGACGCGGCTATAATATACCTTCTAGGTATAACTTAATTAATATTAAATTATCTTATAATAGGGTTTAGGCTATTACCTATGCTACTCTACGTCCCTAAGAGCGCGTTACTCTCTTCTATTTTTAGGGTATAAGGCTTTCTAAGCCCTATCTCTAACCTTTCGCGCTATTTATAACTACGGGCCTTACTATCTTATAGACCTTTATAAATACTATATATATAATACTTATTAGAGGGAATATATCTAATATTCTTTAACTTATTTTATAATATTAATAGATAAGTATCCTCTTTATCTATTACTAATATATAGTTTAGTCGCTTTAACGGGGCGTTAGCTAGGTTCTTAGTACTTATATAATAGTATATCTTAAAGTTATATATTATAAGCTTTATTACTTAGTATACTTGTCTCTTTATTAATAATAATATTATCTAGAAATACCTTAAGTTATTATAATTAATAATTATTATAATTAGGTATAAAATACCTTCTAAGAAGTACCTTTATACCTAGAATACCTCGACTATTATAAGTAGTTCCTAGTTATAAGTCTTATATTTAGTTTCTACTAAATATAATTTATAGGAGTAGAAAGTAATTAGATACTACTCTACCTCTACGCCTTTATTACTAATTAGGAACTTTTATAATAAAATAGTTATAATAATTAGTATTAAAGTATTAGTCTCTAATTAGATTTCTCTTATAAGGTTGAAATATATAAGTAATAATACCTTTTAAAAGAGTTACTTTAACTACTTAAATACTACTCTTATAATATTACTTAACGTTAACTTTCTATTTTTAATATATAAATAATTATTTTTTAGATAGTCTATTAACGCCGCGGTAATAGAGGAATAGTACTTAACAAAATAATAGTAGAAATTAATAAACCCTAAAAAGATCTAAATATCTTTAATACTTCTAGGTTCTAGCTATTCTATTATAATATCTACTCTACGCGGATTTATATATACGCCGTCGCGGCTAATAATAAAGCTAAGGAATTCTACTTCTATTACTATAAATTTATATTTCTTTAAGTTAATATAAAGTTTAAATTCGCGAAGATATTATAATACTACCTTTATAACTCTAATATAAGACTTTTAATCCTAGGAGTAGATAAGAATATTATCTAGATAAATAATATATATAATATTAAATAATCCCGCTAGGGCTTTATTAATATATACTTGGAATAAGGTAGGTATATTAATAAGTCTAAAAGGTATAACTATATATTTAAAATAGCTATACCTTATATAGAATATAGTCTTCTATTTATTATCCTTTCTTATTTATAGGTAATAATATATATCCTTAAGATCTAATTTAATTAAGTACTTAGTATTAACTAATCTTATTAATAGGCTAGTAACGAGATCTACCTATACGTGGTACTGGCTACGAACCTATTACTTATTAATAGACTTAAGTAGTCTCTAGTCTAAACGTAGTTAGAATAATACTAAGATATTATATAGTAGTAGAGCTCCTTATATAAAGTTTTTATACGCGCGGTAAGCGCGCCCTTAGTATATATAATAGTACCTACCTTAGTTCCTATCAGTAGTATTAATTCTACGTATAGGAGATACTAGGTTAAGATTTAGAAGGTATATTAAGTAGAAAAGTTAGAATAAGTAGGCTAGGGCTACCCCCCCTAGCTAAGTAGGGACTGTAACTACGCGTGGGAGTAGGAGTAGTAACCCTATAACTATAGGTATAGCCGGCGGGATTTTAATATAATCCGCTTATATCTTATAAGTAGATTACTATATAACTTAATACTAGGAAATAATAATATAACGGCGGCGATAAAGTATATTTATACCTCCCGATATAATTATAATAGCCCCCTCCTACGTATTAGGAAAAGGATATACGGTAATTCCTAGCGAGAGTACTATAGGCCTTCTACTAGGCTACCCTAGCTAGGGAATATAATAGTAATAAGGGCCTATATATTACGGGTTAAATAATAGAAAAGGATACTATACTAGCTAGTATTATAAGAGAGGAGTAGCTAGGGTAAGTAGGAAACTAGTAGGAGGGCTAGGGGTATTCTTATATTAGTTAAACTATATAAGGAAGGGTAAGAGGGTTATAAAGGGGTTATAGACCTTTTAGGTAAAATATTATTAAGAAATAGTATAAAGAAGGGGGTAAGGCCCTAATTAGAGAGAAGAGTATATAGATATTAAGATCTAGTGCTAGAGATAGTAGATTTGACCCCTCTATATACCTCCTTAGTGGCAGGCCTATTAGGGAGGAGAGGGAGGGAAGCTAAAAACGAGTTAGAAATGCCATTAATAGGCGGAGTTTTTATCCCTCTAATAGGGTTTCTCCCTAAATAACGGGCACGCTCTACGTGCCCCTGAATAGTTACCCTTATTAGCTTTATAGCTAGCATAGGAGTATAATCAATTATTATTATTAATCTTATTAATATTTTATTAATTAATAGAAGTAGATAGTAACTCTTAATTATAATCTTATTAAGCGCCTTATAATTAATATATAAATATAATATTCTATCCTTTTTTAGTATAAAAAGAATTAGTATACCTACTAGACTTATAAAATAATAAATCTACCCCTTTTTTAAAGCCTACTTAAGGTACTCCCTTAGTACGCGTAACTCTTTCTTTAATAGGTTATAAAGTAGGCTAAAGGGAGGTTCTTTATTCTCCTTTATATTAATCGCGTAATTATAATATATATAGGCCGGTAGCGCCCTAGTATTCTTAATTAAAAAGACGTCTTAGAATTCTTAAAATTCTAGAGGGAGCTTAACTTTAGGCGGTAGGCTTTTATTACCTACTCCTAAGCACGTTATAATAAATGCGACGCTATTAAGCTACTCCTCTAGGGCTTTAATAGTACTAAAATACTCCTTAATATTACTTTTCTTAACGGGGAATTACTAGTTTTATATAGGCTAACCTACTTGGGGATTTTATTCCTCTAATTATAGATACTTAAGGTAGAAGTCGTAATTAAGGTTTACTACTATATAAAAGGCGCCCTTATAGTATTATATAATACTATTAAAATTAATAAGTTTAATTTTTCCTATATAGGAACCTAGTAATAATATTAGGTTCCTAACTCTATTATATAGGGTATTACTAGAGCTAGGGTCTATTTCCTAATCCTACTCCTTTACTAAATATATATTAATATAATTAATATTTACTCTAGAGTTAATTAGTATAATAAATTCTCTTTATAAGCTCTTAAGCTCTACTTATATTATAATAATAAGTTAATATATCCGCTTCTTCCCTTATACTATAATAGTAGATATAATTATAATACTTAGGGGTTTTTTAAATTTAAGCCTTTTTTAGCCGGCTTATTAATAGATATTTTATTAGCCGTAGGCTTGTTAGTTATAATACTTATAACTATTAATTTCGCGCTTTAATAATCCTTAGCTATATATCCCTTCCTTTAATAATTATAATACTTAATAGTAGAAAGGTTAGGCTCAGGCCTTTAAGGAAGGTATAATAATACCCTAATAGCGCCCCTCCCTTCTTACTTTATATATAGGCTATTATCTCTTCGCCCTTAGAAATTTCCTCTTCCTCTTTAAGGATATTAACCCCTAGTAGGAGTATTATCCCTTTAGTCTTTATGTATAAGTAGTATTATATAAGGCTCTAATTAGGTTATTAATATAATAAGAGTATCCCTTATCTCTAGGATATTAGGTTATATTATAAGTTAATTATAAAGATCCTTATATAACTTATTTAGGAGGTTATTATAAAGTATATACTCTTTTAATAGCTTAACTTGTCTTTCTAACCTAGTAAGATAATTTATAAAGTTTATAATCTTTTAGTATTCCTTTTATTTAGCTTCTAAATAGCGCTTATTAGTTATAAGGTATTAATTTTAAAGATCTTTTATTTAATCTATTAGGAAACTATTTAAGTATTCCTAGGACTATTTATCCTTTAATATATCTTTTATATACTTATACTACGTAGCCTTAAGGTCTAGGGCTATATACTATAACGCGTATTAAATTTTTATAGAGTTATTAAGAAAATAGGCTATACTTATTTTAATTATATTAACTATATTATTAAACTATTCTTAATATTCCTATACTAACTTCCCGTTATATATACGTAGGTCTTATAGCCTAAGAATATAGGTTCTATATTAAGGACGCTTTAGTTCTAATTCTTCTATTAATAATAGGCGATATTAATAACCCGCTTAAGTAGCGTTATTAATATATATTTCCCGCTCTAACTCTTATAAATATTATTATAGATCTTATATCTACTACCTCTTAGAGACTTTTTCTTTAAGTTCTTATATCCTTTATAATAGTACTTCTTAGGTTTTAAGTAGCGGGGACTAGGTTTATACGCCTAGTAGCCGCCCCTAGATAGTTAATTATAATCGCGATATATCTATTATTAATTTATTAACTAATTCTTAAGACTCGCTTTCCTTATAAGTTTAATCCCTTATATTTAGGCGGGTTATCTACGCTAGTTAACTAACCCTTTTACCTTACGCTTATAACGACCCTTCTCCGCTTATCTTACTAATAGTCGGGCTACTACCCCTAAATAGGGTAGAGTAATTAGAATATAAGGGTACTACGTAATAACGTGGCTATTAAGTACTATAAACGGTACGTATACGTATATATATAGAACTCTCTATTCTTATTAATAGTAAGACTAATTACTACCCTTCCCTTCGGGGGGAATTCCCTCCTCTATATACTATAGGTAAAGGGGTAGCGCAGTACTACTACGCACTATAGACGCCACGTCGATAGTAGTACCGTATCCCTAACTAGTCCTTATAAATAGTTATATTTAAGTATCTTATTAATCTAATTAATCTAATTAGCTTAGATAGTATTAAGTAGTAGTCTAAGTATAAATTAGAGATAATCCTTTAATTATTAGTATACTAGCTTAAAAGCCTCTTAATAATAAGGTAAGACTATATTATTTATATATTATAAACTAGCTATTATAATATTATATTATATCTAGATATAATAATTATAAGGCTCTTTAATTAGGAGCTTTAAACTACTTTATATTCTTCTTTTAGTACCCTCTCCTTCCTTTTTTAAAAGGTATAATTAAAAGGCTAAGCTATACTAGGTAAGTAAGTATAGTAGTAAGGCTTAAAGGTTAATCTCTATTAATAGAGTAGAAGTAGGACCTAAGGAGCGAGTAAGTAGATAAGGGAGAAGGTAGATTAAGGGAGAAAGTAAGTAGGACTAGAGAATAGCTCTTAGAAAGAGGGAGATATAGTATTAACTAATATAATATAAAAGCTTAAGCTACTTATAAATAAATAGAAAGGTATAAGGTAGATTAATTTATAAATAAGAGGAAAGTCTGAGTTAAAGGGGTATACTTTCCTATTATTCTAGCTTATCTAGGGGGTATATTAATTAAATAGCTTATAGTAGATATAATTAATTATATTACTCTTAAGTATCTATTATTATAATAAATATTTATACTAAGGCTTATAAAAGGCTAGGGTAATAATAGAGTATTTATATTTAATAGCTAGGACGCGTTAATTAAGTAAATTTATTAATATAAGAAGGAGTATTAAGGCCGCTTACGCGATTAGTATTATTTAGTATATATCTTATAATATTATACTTTTTATACTACTACTATCCCTAATAGTAATATTTATATAATAAGATAAGGTATTTATAGAAGGTTAAAGTTATAAGGAGTAGTTAATATATAAGATATTAAGTATACTTAGTATATCTTATAATATTATATATCTTATATAACTATTATCTAAGAGTTAATTCTATTATACTATATATTTAGTATATCTTATAATCTTATATATCTTATATACTAGCTATTACCTAATTTAGAAAGTATATTTTAAGCTTAGCTTATATCTATTAATTTTATTATATTATATATCTAATATATCTTATAATCTTATATATCTTATACTAGAAAATACCTGTAAAAATTCAAGATTTTTACGTCGGAAAATCACCCCTACTACCTGGCGTTTAGTAGGTGACGTGAATAGTAGGGAGTATATCAGACATATTAGTAGGTAGGGTGAATAGTAGGGAGTATATTAGATATAGTAGGCTATTAATAACACGGACATTTCCCCCTATTTAGACCGATATCAGACACGTTAGTAGGTAGGGTAAATAGTAGGAAGTATATCAGACATAGTAGGCTATTAATAACACGGATATTTCCCCCTATTCAGACCGATATCAGACACGTTAGTAGGTGACGTGAATAGTAGGGAGTATATTAGATATAGTAGGCTATTAATAATACGGATATTTCCCCCTATTTAGACCGATATTAGATACGTAGGTAGGTAGCCGGCCTGTAAATGTGATAGCATTAGCCTATAGACCTATACAGCGATATAAGTCATTCTAACAGCGTTCTATACCTAGGAATAGGACGGATATTTCCCCCTATTTAGACCGATATTAAACACGTTAGTAGGTGAGGTAAATAGTAGGGAGTATATTAGACACGTTAGTAGGTAGCCTATATATGCGATAGTATTAGCTATATCATATATACCTATTCTAATAGCGCTCCATACCTAGTAATAAGACAGATATTTCCCCCTATTCAGGCCGATATCAGACACGTTAGTAGGTGGATATTAGATATATTAGTAGGTAACGTGAATAGTAGGATTTTTAGCCTATAAATGCGATAGTATTAGCTAATATAGTAATACAGCGATATAGATCATTATAATAGCGTTATATACCTGGTAATAAGACAGATATCACCCCCTATTCAGGCCGATATCAGACACGCTGGTAGGTAGATATCAGACACGTTAGTAGGTGGATATTAGATATATTAGTAGGTGACGTAAATAGTAGGGTTTTTAGCCTATAAATGCGATAGCATTAGCTAATATAGTAATATAGCGATATAGATCATTATAACAGCGTTATATACCTAGTAATAAGATGAATATTTCCCTCTATTTAGACTAATAGTAGTTATATTAGTAGGGTTTACCGTAGAATAGGTAAAATATAAATAATAGTAGGATTTTTCTTATTCGTAATCCATATTCTAGCCGTTAGCGTATAGAATTTAGTAGGTAATTCCATTCATTCCGATATATCTTTTAAACTACTACACCGATTTTCCTAATTTTAACATGGCTAAGTAGCATAAAATAGAGCGGATAATATAATTTATATAGAAAATATTATAATACGTTAGTATATACGTAGGTAGAATATAAAGAATATTAGGAATTTAATATTCTTCATAGAAGTAAGCTAAACCTAAAGCGGTTAAATAGGGGTATAAAGCGACAGATCTATTAGATAAGGGGTCTAGGAGATCTATAGGGTTTGAAATTAGGGATATTCTATTATAGTAAGTATATACTAGTTATAACATAAATTAAAAAGTATACCTTACTTAGTACTTATCTATTAATTCCCTTATATAGTATATTTAATATATCTTATAATTTTATATAATCCTATATATCTTATATATTAGCTTATCCGCCTATTATCTAGTATATCTAGTAAATCTTATAATCTCTTATAATTTTATATATCTTATATACTAACTAGCTATAACTTAATTTAGAAAGTATACTTTAAGCCTAATACTCTATTAATTCTACTATCTAGTATATCTAATATATCTTATAATCTTATATATCTTATATACTAGCTATAGCCTAATTTATAAAATATACCTCTTAAGTAGTAGATCTAAGTACTATCCTTTCTATCTATTATCTAATATATTCTATTATATTTTATATATAATATATAGTTTCTAGCTCCTAATTTTAAGTATATCTAGCGTATCTAATATATTAAATAATATTAAATATTACTTAATACTTAATACCTTAGCTCTAATATCTTATATTATTAGGCTAGATTTATTATAAATATTATAAATATTTCCCTTATTATATATACTATTTATTAGATTAAAGATAGCCTATATTATTATATAATAACCTTTAAAGCTTCTTATACTTTCCTTACCTCCTCCCTAGCCTTATTTCTAGTCTTTATAAATTAAGCTATTAGCTAGCTTTACTTTCCTTATATATTATATATCCTCCTATCTATTTTAACCTTTAAGTATTATAAAACCTATATATATATCTTATTCTATTACTTAATTTTATAAATATAAAAGATTACCTATTATATAAATACCTCTAAGTACTCTATATTAAGTATTATAATCTTCCTTACCCTTATTAAGTTAATACTAGTCCTAATTAGACTTATTATAAAAATAAGAATATTATACTTTAAGTCTAAGTTACTATTAGGTCTTTATTAAAAAGTATTAATAATCTCCTATTAATTAGATAGCTATATATTATTATAAACTACTCTAACCTTCTTCCCTTTTATAATAGTAAGATCTACCTTTAATTATTATACTAGAATTAGTATAACCTTTAATAACCTAAGGTATTTATAATAGAAAGGACTAGGATAAAGGAGGGCTATTAGGTATATAAATATACCTTTACTAGGAGTATATAAACTATTATATTTATTCTAATAATTATAAGCTTCTTTAATATTATATTAAGCTACCTATTAGAGCCCTTTTTATACTTTATAATATTAAGCTTTTTAATAATATTAATAATAATTTTAAATTTTAAAGTAGACTTAATTAATTTATTAAGTCTTTTAAAGTATAGATTCTTATATTTATTATTTAATATTTTATAATCCCTCTATTATATTTATATTACCTTTAACTCCTTATCTTCTTCTAATATAAGTAATAGCCCTAGGATAGATATAATAGCTCTTAACTATTATACCTTTTAAAAGTATATTATATTTTTCTACTACTCTATTTTCTTAATACTATTAATATCTACCTCTTATTAAATAGTCTACTCTCGCTTTTTAAGGGCTAGGATAAGTATTATTAGGAAATTAATTATAATATCTATTACCTAGAACTACTATTTAGGTAATTATATAAGTAGTATATTAAATTATATTAAAATAGAATAGCAGCTAAGTATTATAACCTTAATAAGTATATATAAGTAAGTAATATAATCTATTAACTTATCTATTATTTAAAACGCGCTTATAGCTTTTATTAATCTATTAAAAGTTATATAAATATCTTTATAGTTTTTTAGCTTAACCTATTAAAGATTACTATTAAGCTATTATTAATCCTTATATCCTATCCTTATTACTAATAATATACTAGTAAGGTCTAAAGGTACCTTTATCTAGGGGGTTCTTAATATAATAATAATTATATAAGACCTTAATTAAGCTTTAATTACTCTTAAGATAGTTATAAGCCTTATTAAGTCTCCTTTAGACTTATACTATTTATTAACTATTATATAATTAACCTTAAGTTTTAGTTATAAGACTTTAATAGGTATAGTATATCTTTTATACTTAATATTTTAATACTTAATTTTAGTAAATTAGCTTTAAACTTACTTAGTAAATACCCCTAGTATTATAATAAATATCCCTTATTAGTTAGTAAAGATAAGTAGGAAGCCTTTATCTATCTTAAATAGGTTTAACTTAATATTAGTAGGATAATAGGGCCTAAGATTTTAATTTATATAATATATAATATATTATATATTAAGTATTTCCTAATAATTATTATTATACTAATTAGCCTATTTATTTACCTAATTATTAAGTAACTTTACTAGTATAAGGATAAGGTTTAATCTATATTATAAAAGGAAGCTATTTATTAATCTATTATAAATATATATATAAAGGAGTAACTATTAATTTTATAATAGGTAGGTTTTATTAAATTATTAATTCTTAAGAAGATATTAATTAGTTTAAGTAGTTTTTTAATTATATCTAATCTTACTTTATATAATATTAATCTAGTACTAATATATAAAGTATAAAATTACCTTTAAGGTCTAAATTATTATATATAATAAGTGAGCTTTCCCCCCTTTATTAAATATACTTAAGGGCTTATATTAATTATTAACCTTTTTAAGTCCTATCTCTTTAACTAGGATTATCCTATTAATTATAAAGTTCTTAAACTTAAGTATAATAAAGATAGTAAAGTATTAATAAAAGTAGGCTACTTACTTAATACCCTTTATCTTAAGACTTAATGCCTTAAACTTTCCCTCCTAGGGCTTTTAATTAACCCTTAGTTTATATCTTATATCCTCCTTTATAACTTAATAGAAGTACTTAAATTATCTTAAGAGGTTTAAATTAAAATACTCTATTACCTTAATATCTTTAATAGCTTATACCTATCTATTAATAAGTCTTAGCTCTATTCTTATAAATTAATTAAAAGGAGAGGACTTACTTTATAAATCTATCTACTATCCCCTTATTACTATCTACTATTATTATATCTTTACTACCTAGCTTAAATATAGAATTATTATTATTATTAATATTAATATAATCTTATTTTATTTTATAATATTAAGCTCTTTATTAAGTAGGTTTATATTTTACTAGGTTTTATCTACTATCTTTATACCCTCTTTATTTAACTTACTTAACTTACTTAATAGTAGATAGGTTCCTAGTAGTTTAGGGGTAAAAGGCTTAATAAACTTATTATTTAAAAGATCCCTTTAAATAGCCCGCGGAGGGAATAGAATATTAAGATATAAAGTAAATAGTAAGGAATATAATATATATTATATATTATAATTAATACCCTTAAGAGAGATCTTATATATTAATAGGTTCTACTATTTATAATTAGAAGAGAAGGGGTTCTTATAATAGATATTCTTATTAAAAATATATCTTTCATATATTAAGAATTTATATTATCTAATCTATTTATTATATTATTTATTTAGTAAATATAGTATATCTTATAATATTATACTTTTTATATAATTATTATCCCTAATAGTATTATTTATATAATAAAATAGGGTACTTATAAAAGGTTAAAGCTATAAGGAGTAATTAATATATAAGATATTAAGTATATTTAATATATCTTTTAATATTATATATCTTATATAACTACTATTTAAGAGCTAATTCTATTATATTATATATTTAATATATCTTATAATCTTATATATCTTATATATTAGCTATTATTTAATTTAGAAAATATATCTCTAGCCTAGTATTAATTTTATTTTATTATATATCTAGTATATCTTATAATCTTATATATCTTATATACTAGCTATTATCTAACCTAAAAAGTATATCTTAAGCTTAATAATATCTATTAATTTTATTATACTATATATCTAATATATCTCGCGATCTTATATATCCTATATATTAGCTAGTATTTTAAGCCTAGTATAGTATTATTTCTATTATATTATATATTTAGTATATCTTATAATCTTATATATCTTATATACTAGCTAGTATCTTAAGCCTAGTATACTATTAATTCTATTATATTATATATTTAGTATATCTTATAATCTTATATATCTTATATACTAGCTAGAATTTTAAGCCTAGTATACTATTAATTCTATTATATTATATATCTAATATATCTTATAATCTTATATATTTTATATATTAAAGCGCGTCTCTTAAGTAGTATACTAGTTCTATCCTAATATATCTAAGCTCCCTTTAACTAATAAATCTAATTAAAGAAGGTAAAGGCTCTATTATATTATATTATATATACTTATATTCTATACTTATATTAAACTTATCTAATTATTCTACTATTATCCCTTCCTCTTAAATAGCTAGTTAGGTATATAATAGTTATAACTTTATTATAAAGATTAATAAAGCCTTCTTAAAATATATTAATAAATAATATAAATAATATAAAATAGCTTTAAGTATTCTCTTATAAATAAGCCTTTAAATTATACTACCTCTTAAGTAGAGTATTACCCTTATATAAGTTATAATTAATAAGTTATTTACTTTAAATTTAGTAGTTAAGGAGGATTAGGATAAAGATATCTTAAAGATATATTAGCTAATAATTAAGTTATAAATAAATATATCTCTTTAAGTAAATAAAGTATATTAAGTAGAAAGAGGTTAGAGAAGTTCTCTACTTATATAACTTTTAAAATAAAGACCTTTTAGGATATTATTAATAAAAGAGTTAAAAAACTACTTTTAATAAAGCTTCTTATAATATATTAATATATATTAGACCCTTTATTCTTTCCCTTTAATAATAAGATAGATTATACTCTTACTTAATAATTTTTATAAGTAGAGTATACTTAAGGAGATATAAATAACTTCTTTAATAATTTATAACTCTACCTATTATAAGAATATATTAATTTTAAGAGTAGTATAAAATAGCTAGATATATTAGATATAATAAAGAATAGTATCTTTAATAATAAATAGGTAGAATTAAAGATTAAGATTTAAGTAGATATAAATAATATTAAGGCTTAGTAATATATTATTTATTATTAAGATATTATAAAGGTTATTAAATTCTTAATTAACTATTAACTATTTACTAGTAACTTAGTATATACCCTTATATATAAGTATATAATAGAAAATCCTAATAATCCTTCTATTATAAAGATAGATTTATAAATTTAAAGTAAGATATATATTATAAATTAATAGTAGGAATAATAGACTTAACTATTAGATAATACTATTATAATATTAATTCTATTAATAATAAATAAGATATAATTAATAACCCTTATAAATAACCTATTAATATAACCTATCTATATAATAATTAATAATTTAGATAGAAAGACTTATAAATAATATAATAAGCTAAGTATAATACTTCTAGGTTTAATACCTATCTTATAAGAGCTAGGTAAGGAAATTAAGTTAGAAGTCTATTATATAGTAATAAAGCTTATATTAAAGTATAGATATATATCTTATATAATTATAATTCTTAATTACTAATACTTATAATTTAACTAGTATTAGAGTAGTATATAATAGATAGTTTTCTAATAATTTATATAAATAAGAAAATTTAAAGGGGGTATCCTATTATTACTAGAATTTTAGCTAATTATATTGAGTAAGTCTTAATTATAAGTATTAAAAATTTATAATATTACCCTATTTATTAGGTACCCTAAGAGAAATAGGAAGATCTACGCTAGTATAACTTCTAACTTATATAAACTTATAAATAGATAAAATTATAAATTACCTTATAATTAACTTTATAATAAAATAAATACTATTCTTAATTAAATTATTAATATATCTACCCTACTAATAATTTTACCTAGAAATATTATCTTATAAATATTTATAAGTATATATTATCTAATATCTTATACTAATTATTTAAAGGGGTAGCTAGAGACTACCTACTTATATAAGTTAATAAGATAATTAGAGTATTTATATAAAAGATAAAAGGGAAAAAGTAAACTTAAATAAAAATTAAAAATAGAGTACTTCTAGAATTATTTATAATAGTTTAATTAGATTAAGCCTACTATTAAGTTCTACTATTCCCTAGTCTTAAATACTTTAATTATTTTAGTAAGGTTAAGTAGTAGTTAGGAGTAGAATATAAGGGGATTATTTAGTAGTTACTTCTTATAATAATCCTATTACTAGATAAGAAGTAGCTAGGTATTATACTTACTATTAAAGTATTAGTAGATTTTATAATAGTAGTCTAATATATCTCTTATATATAAGATATAATAGCCTACTTAAACTATTATTTAAAGGTATTTAATTAAGTAAAGGATTATTTATAACCCTATTATAATAATTACTATTTTAACTTTCTAAAGATATATATACTAAGCTATTATACCTATTATATACGTAAATATAATAGCCTACCTAATATAATAATTAAAATAAGTAAGGTAGCTTATATTAAGATAATTAAACGCCCGTTTTAATAAATAAATAAATAAAAGTATTTTAAGAGGTAACTACTTTAATATAATACTTAAGAGCTTAATATTTTTATAATAGCTAATATTGAGAAATATAGCTTTAATTACCTACTAGTTTAAGTTAATTATAATAATAAGGTATACGCTAATTAACTTAATACTACTATATTACTAAGTAAGCTAGGATAGAAGATAGATAAATAAGAGTAGGGATAGCTATATTATTTATATTATAATTTAAACTTATAATATATAATATCTACTACTACTATTAAAAGTAAAGTCTTAAATCTTTTATATATATTAACTATATTTATCTAGTAGGAGCGTATAAAGGTAGTAGACCCTAGGTCTATATAAGATATAAGTAATATATAGGAAGATAATCCTTCTTAGATTTCTTACTACCTAGTATAAATCTATAGGTTACTAAGGACCTAGAAAAGATCTAGTAAAAATATAGTTAATCTAGATTAATTATTAGAGGAATTCTATTATTACTCTATTAATTATTAGAATAAAGGCCGTTAATAGTAAGATTATATATAAGTTTAAGAGTATTATCTAGATATTACTAATTAATCTAGTATTTAATACCCTTAAGGAGGGAGACTAATAGGTTAGTTATAACTCCTAATTACTATTTAAGATATAAAGAACTATAATAGAAAGGGTAAACCCCTAAGATATAATAGAGTAATAGTTAAATTACTTAAGATATAGAATAGGGGCGCTATTAATCCTTTTTATAATATAGTTGAAGTAGAGAAATAGTAAATAGTTATAATTATAACTCCCTAAAGTCTAATTAATAAGTACCTATTTACTCTAAATAGTATTATTTATAATATATATATAATATTAGGATATAATAATACCTTATATATTAACTATATTAACAATTTTATTAATTAAGACTAATATAACTACTTATATAATAAGGATTTTATTAAGAAGGAGACTTAAATTATAGATTCTATCTAGAAAAAAGTATAAAAGGATTAACTTCTAAGGGCTAGTAATAAAGGGTATTAATTACTTAGATAATATATAAGGTATATAATATTTAAGTTATATTAGAGGCTTTATTAATAAGTATTTAATTATATATAAAAGGGGTAGATATAGGAGATATAAGTAAAATACGCGATTAAAAAGATATTATATATAAAACTAGTAAGATATATATAAGATATATAAGATATATATAATTTATAAAATATATAAGATATATAAGATATATAAGATATATAAGATATATAAGATATATAATATATATAAAATATATAAGGCGTATAAGATATATAAGATATATAAGTACTTAATATATAAGACGTATAAGATATATAAGATATACGAGATATATAAGATATACGAGATATATAAGATATGCGAGATATATAAGATATATAAGATATATAAGATATATAAAATATATAAGGCGTATAAGATATATAAGATATATAAGTACTTAATATATAAGATATATAAAATATATAAGATCTTATATAAGATATATAAGATATATAAGACGTATAAGATATACGAGATATATAATATATATAAGGTATATAAAATATATAAGGCGTATAAGATATATAAGATATATAAGACGTATAAGACGTATAAGATATATAAGATATATAAGATATATAAGATATATAAGACGTATAAGACGTATAAGATATATAAGATATATAAGATATATAATAGCCTTAGTATTTATATCTCTTTTACTAGGAGTATAAATAGGCTAAATCTTAATATATATCTTTATCTATATACTATTATCTATTATAACTATCTAAGTACTCTATTATAGGCTCTCTAGACCTTTTAGATATATTAAGTAAGCCTATTAAGTCTATCTTCTATTTAATTTACTAGTTAATATATAGTATATTAATTTAGACTCGCGTCTCTATAACCCTAATTCTACCTTACCTCCCTATAAAAATCTTATAAGTAAAACCTCTTAAAATAATATAATATCTATTTTTAAATAATTAAATAGTATATTAAGAACTTTAAATAAGGTCTTAATAGGTAGTTCTATTAAAATAGTATTAATTAAAAGGGTAACCCTAGATTATAACTTAATAGGTAATATACGTATTAATAGGCCTTTTTATCTATCTAAATTATAGACTTATATACTATTCTTAATCTAATATTAGATAGTTTATAAGTAAGGGAACTTATAACTACTAATACTACTCCTTAAATTATAGACTCTACTAGAGAGGATAATAACTCTTAAGTAATAGTCTTTATAAGAGATAATAATAAGACTATCTCTTAGCTATTAACTACTAATTAGGATAATAAGGCTTTTACTACCCTAATAAAGTACTATTAGTATTTATTAGATACTATTATACTAATTAATATTAAACCTATAACTAAAATAGATAATTATATTATTATATTACCTAATAAAGGCTTCTTATATAATTAATAAGTAAGTAAATCTCCTACTTATATTCCTATATTCTTATTACTAATAAGAAGACGCTATATAAATAGTTAACTAGGTATCTTATAACTAGAAAATAAAGTAGATATAAATTATTTTAATATTTTTATTACTACCCTTAATTATCCTAAGCTAACTCTTAAAATTATAAAGAACCTTAATATTAAGGACCTAATCTCCCTTTATACTATCTTAAAAGGGTTTTATATACTTATTAGTACCCGTTTTACTACTATAATAAAGTCTTAATAATATAGAAAAGTATATAAGTCTAGTAATATATTTATCTTCTATTATTATAAAAGTCTCTATATACGCGATCTAGCTTATTAAATTAATAAGACTTATTTAAATAAAGTATATTTTACCCCTAGCTTTTAATAGCTTTATATAATTCTCTTTTAAGAAGTAGTTATTAATAATATTATATACTTAATAGTATAAGAGGGCTATTATATACTAAGGCGTATAATAGTAATTATTAAAAAGATCTAGTTTATAATAGACTTTAATAATAACTTATATTATATTAGACTCTTATATAATATTAGATTTTAGTTTAATAAAGATCTTTACTTTACTATTATATTCTTTCTTAAGCTTAATATACGCCTTACTAACCCTACGACTATTAATAGTAAGCTTAGCTTATAGAAAATACTACTTAATTAATATAACTTATTAACCTTATTAAAGGTCTTTAATAAAGAGGAGATAAAGACGTAGCTAGATATACTATAAATAATTATATACTTTAATTATAAGCTTAAGAATTATAAGGGAATAAGTATTTTAAGAGTACCTTTAAAGGAAATTAGGAAGTTATAATATAAAGGTTAGGGGTTAAAAAATATAGAGTTTATTATATTAAGCTACTATTAGGGTCCTATTAGACCTCCTTTATAAGTAGCCTTTCTTATAATAATAATAATAACGTATCTTTAAATTATAAATATTAATATCTTAGAAACTATAAATAATAATATTAAAGACGCCTACTATAAAGTTATAAAAGAAATAGTAGATAGGTTCTCTAGGAATTATAAAAGTTATATACCTTATTAATAAGCTAGCTAAAGGGTAAGGAAATACTCTAAAATTTATATAAATATCCCTAACTTAGGGTATAATAATTAAAATCTAAACTATTATAATAATAAGGGAGTTATAATTAAATTAAACTAAAGCTACGCCCTTTATCTTTAATATTAATACTACCTCTAAGCTATTTATAATAATTATACGCTATATTATTACTATTATATAATAATAGGTAAGAGTTTATAAAATAGAGAATAATAACCTTCTCTATTAGGGGCTAATATAAAATCTTCTAGGCTTAAAGCGCTAAGGTATACTTAAATTATAAGTCTAAATTAATATTAATTTATACTAACTATTAATTAATTGATTGATTAATTATACTCCTATGCTAGCTAAAGCTAATGAGGGTAGACTTTTCAGGGGGTACGCCTAGCGCACCTGTCGTTCGGGGAGAAACCCAGCTAAGGGATAAAAATTCCACCTACCATCCGCAGGCCATACTATTATTCGGCTCCTTCCCTCCCCCCCCGACAGGCCTGCCATCGGGGCGGTATATCGAGGGGTCGGGTCTACCATCTGTAACACCAAGGTTTATACTAACTATAGTATATATAATCTTAAGGTTTAATTAAGAGGATTAGAAGGTATTTCTTAAGTAATAAGTATCTTTAGTCTTATAAATAATAGAGGTTTTTTATTATAATACCTCGCCATTAATAATTAGTTCTTAGTACCTAAGTTTATTAAGTAGGTAATAAATTTCTACTACTAAAAAGAGGCAGCTAGTAAGAGGAATAAGGCGGGTCTCTCTCTAATATTTAGTTATAAGGTTAGTCTAGTAAGTAGTAGGTATAACCTCCCTATTTAACTCTATTCTATTAAAGCTACGCGTCTATTAGGCCCTTATAATATAAATATTAAATATTATTAGCTTAAACCCCCTACCTATAAAAGTTAGTCTAGATTAGGAAGTTTAGAATAGTAAAATATACTATTAAGCTATCTACCCCTATAATTATTAACTATATTACTATTTTAAGATATATACTTTAAATTCTACTATATATACCTTTCTATAAATATACTAAGATTAATATATAAGATATATAAGATATACGAGATATTAATATATATAAAATATATAAAATATATAAGATATATACGCCGTATAAGATATATAAAATATATATAACGTGTGAGATATATATACTATATAAGATATATAAAATATATACGACGTATAAGATATATATAATATACGCGAGATATATAATATACGAGATATATATAATATATAAGATATATATAAGATATAAGATATATACGACGTATAAGATATATATAATATATAAGATATATATAAGATATAAGATATATATAATATATAATATACGAGATACATATAATATATAAGATATATATAATAAATAAGACAAATAAGAGTTATAAGATATATAAGATATATAAGATATATAAGATATATAAGATATATAAGATATACGAGATATACTAATATTATAATTATTAAAATATATTAAAATAGGATGTAATTAGTTAGACTAGCCGCGTACTAGACGCGCGCTAGTACCCGTCTTAGTATCCTATATATTCTATCTCTCTCTACTTATATAGCTAGTAACATAACAACTATTACTATTCTACCTATTGTAATAGGTTATAAGCCTAGGCGTAGGGTATTTATTTATTTACCCTATAACTACTATTAATACTATCCCTTATAAATTACCTCTATATTAATATTACTACTACCGTAAAAAGGGGGCTAGGGAATCTACTAGTAGAGTCTTCTACTAAGACGCTAAAACCCTAGCTAAAATCCTCTCTAACTTAAATAATAATAACCCCTTAGCGGCGGTATATAGTAATTTACTAATTATATGAATAATATCTATTCCTTATATACGCTAACTACCTTAGTAATAGTTATTTATACCTATTACCTAGCTAATACCGTAGATGATATATAATATTCTTATAAAAGGGGGCTAAGAAGATAGAGAAGGCTAGGAATACTTACTAACCTCCTTATAAATTAGCTATATCTATCCCTTCTTCCCTAGACTCTTCTCTCCCTCCTTCTTATTATTCTAATTACTTTATACTAGAACTTAAAGAATCTAAAGAAGAAATCTATTAATAGTTAATTAATATTTACCTTAAAGGTCTTCTAGCTAACCTTTAAGTAAATTACTACTTCCTTAATTTCCTATATCTCTACTAAGATATTAGCTATAAAATTAACTAAGAGGTAGCTACTACTATTAACTATTAGGGAATACTATTAGATAATACCTCCTTTATACCTTTATTAATATTAGAACCTTATCCCTAAAACTAATTACTATTATTTTTAATAGAAGGCCCTAAAATACTAGGTAAAAGTATTATCTTTAGCCTTATTATAAAGTTAAGACTACCCTTTATATATCTATAATTATTAACGCTAGTACTAACTTAGTCTCTAATGCTAAATCTATATAATCTAGATATTAAGACTAAAGATATACCTCCTATTAGTATTAAAGTAGAGATTAGAGGGGGTAGTAACTACCCCCTTATACTTATTCCTATACTAGAATCTAGCTATAACTAGCCGTTATACTCCCGTAATATATAGTCTTATATTATCCTTAATAGCCTTAGAGCTATCCTTAAGATAGACTATATTATCCCTATAACTTAAAACATTTAGGAGATTTAAGATAATAAGTATAATAAGGCCTATAAGGTAGTAAAGGTATATTATAATACTAATACTTATAATATAATTAAGGATAAGACTATCCCCTTAATAGCTTAAAAGATCTTTAAGGACTTTTATAAGCCTTAAGGTACTAATATCCTTAATAAAACTATTTATAATTTTAATACCCTCTTTTACACTAATTATAAAGATATTAATAATTATATAAGTAAATTTAGAATTATTAACTCTAACTTAATTAACCTAGTATATAAGCTCCCTTATATCTTTATTATTAATACCTACCTCTAATATCTTAGTATAAAGCTTAATACCTTTTAGAGTATATTTATTTAAATATATACTACTAGAAAATGCCTATAAAAATTCAAGATTTTTACTTAGGAAAAGTATACTTAAAAGTATAATTCTTTTATTTATTAGTAAGTAATAATAGTTATAAGGTAAATTTAAGTCTAAATATAATAAATATACGTACGAACTATTATAAATACTAAGACCCTCCTTAAGTATTATAAGGGTTATAAGGTAAATATTAATAAAGATATTAATTTTAGACCGAGGAATTATTTATAATAGTTACCTAGTACTAGAGTATTAATAAATAGTTATTAGGCCTACTTATATTATAACTCTATTATAACGTTACTATTTAGGACTAATAGGGTATAACTAAGTATACTATTATTAGACGACTTATTATATTAGTTATTATTAGGAAAAGACGTTATTATTATTAAGATAGAAGCGTTAAAAGATTAATACTATCTACTAGGTACCCGACTAATTATAGGATATCTAATATAGTAATATTCTATTCTACTAATAACTTCTACGCTACTAGACTATTTAACGTAATTCTTAAATTATTATATCCCTTATATTATAATAGATCTTTTATACTCTTATAATGACTATTAATAGTCCTACTAGATTTATCGCGTTAATATAAAGGAGTCTATTAGATATAGAAGTTAATACGGCCTAGTATTTATCCGGCCCTCTAAAGTTTAACCGGCGGTATTTAATAAACTAAATAGTAGAATAGCTTATTTTATTATTAGAAAGTCTAATATTACGGTCTAATATAAAGATATAACTATATAATTAAGTATTATATTAGGCCGTTTTTATACTTCTAATATTTTAATTAGTATTTTTATAGGCTACTAAGTAGCTATTAATAGGATCTAGGCGTTAATAATAAGTTACGACTAATATATTAAAGGTAGTCTACCTATTATCTAATAGTACCTACTTATATATAATATTTCTTATTATTCGGCTAGATATATATTTAGGAGTTTTAGGCCTAATAATATAGAGGTTTCCCTATCTTATTACCCGCGATAGAGCTACATATAACTAATTATAGCTAAAAGTAGGCCTAGTCTATAAGTTAATACTTATATACTTTATTAATTAACCTTATAATTTATTAATAGTTATAATAAACGCCGGTTAGATAGGGTACTACTTATAGATAAAGGGGGTAGGAATCCGCCTATTATTTTCTTTAGATTATAACGGCGTCTTAAATAGTATTACCTTCTCGCCGTTATAGGTACTACCTATAATCTCCCCCTTAAAGATATACTTATTATATCTTATTACCCGTAGTCGGGCCCTATTATAGTAGTATAACTAGTACGCCTAGCTTAATATATAGCTTATAAGACGGTAGGGAGGGTTTATAGAACCCGTAAAAGTACTTAGGGGGGAAGAGTTTATTATCTTCTTCTAATATAGTATAATTAATACTCTAGTATATTATTATATTACTAGGGATACGCGATATTATCTTAGTATTAATACTAGTAATATCTTTATTAGTAATAGCGAGAATAGCCCGTTCTAATAGATAAACCCTTTAAGAGATATTTATCTTAATATTAGTATAGATATTCTTAACTAAATTATTAATAGTATTTCTAGGGGTATAACTATATTTCTAACACGATACGTCTTTATTAGTAGTAGGGCTTTTCCGGATATTAATACTATTACTAATAGCGAGGAGATTACTTATAAATAGTCCTATTTTATAACGTATAGCGTCTATTAGGTCGGGATTATTAAGTCGCTTATTAATAGTAAGATTTAAACGTATAACCTTATTCTAGAAATAGGCCTTCTAAAAATACGCCTTAATAACCTAGCTACTAAATCCTCCCAGAATAACTAGGAGTATTTATTAGAAGTCCCTATAAAAGTAGACTACCTTACCCCTAAAATAAGCCTAGTCGTTATTATAAATATCCTAAAGGCTATAACTAATAGCTTCTATATTATATTAACTCTATATAAGGGACTCATCTTAAAAGATAATATAAGCTCGCTTAATTAGCTTAGCGAGATTAATCCCCTTCTTAATCCTATATAAGGAGGTAGTATTAGAGTCTAGGGGTATCTTAAATTATAAGTAAGTAGTCCGACCTCCCTATAATAGTATTAATATAATACTAGAAGACGCTACTATTAAAGTAACCTTTTACTAGGAACGTAGCCTTTCTATAATAGTATTTTAAACTATTATCTTACTAGTCCTCCTAGTACTATTAAGGAAGAATAGTATACCTAGAGTACTAAATTTATTATTAGTATTAGCGTTAATAGCGGCGATAATCTAATTAGTAGTATAGTATTAGTTAGTATTTAGCCTATTTTATAAGACCTTAGCCTTATTAGGGGTAATTTAATAAGATATTTCTTCCCGTAAAAGTCTATTTAGAATATTATTAAAATTATTAAATAGAATAGTTAGAATAGATAGGCTATATCGGGCTAGATCCTTAGTATATTTAGGGGTTAATTAATATTCTAATTAGCCGTTAATTAGGTAAAGGGCGTACTATTTAATAAATAACTATTACTTATAATAATCATCTAGGATTTAAAGCGTTAAAAAATCCCGTCGTAGGAGGTATAAGTAGTCGTTTAAGATATACTCCTTATACTTATTTTATAAGGTAAGGGCGTTAATAGGTTAGAGTTTAACTAATACTAATATAAAAAGACTACGTAGCTTATAGCCTCCCTAAAAATCCTTTCCCTTATTAAGGATTTTATTAGTATATCTATTATTTTTAGTTAACCTAAGCTCTACGTAGGCCTCCTTCTAACCTATTAGCTAGCCGTCTACTATCCGGAGGTTATTAAATAATATAGCCCCCTTAATATAATAGAGGAGTAGTTAGTAATAGTAGAGATCCTTAGTTTTAGGACTAATAAAATTAATACGCCTAAGAGTCTCCCCCCTTTTATATATTTTCTAATATTTATTTCTTTTATTCTACGTAAAGACCTTAGGAAAATCCGCGTATAGATAGTCGAGTAGATCCCTTATAATAGTAGGACGTTTCCCGTTTTATTTTATAAAGGGTAATAGCTAACTATTATTATAGGCTTCCTTAGCGAGACGGTTTATATTAAAAAACTCTATTAATATAGTCCTACGGAGCTTATTACTATCTATTAGCTTTTATTTAGCGGCCTTATTAGTAGCTTAGTTATTAGCCGGCTTAAAAAGAGTATACTATTAATTTAGGAGGTAGATTTATAGATATTCTATATAAGGCTTTATAATACTTATACTAAATAAGAGTATTTTCTAGATAGCCTTAGTAGACCTAATCTAGCGAGCGGACTAAAACTTAGTAATCTTATCTACTAACTCCCCTTACTATCGCGGCTAGCCGTTAGGAGCGGGATTATTATTATTACGGGTATAATTCCTAGTAAGGGAGATATCGGCCTAATTAGGTCCCTTATAAATATATTTATATAGATAGAAAATAGACTTAATAGAGCCGTAGATCTTAATATTAATATAGGTACCGTATTTCTTTAGTAGGTACGGGTTATAGGGGATAACCTACCTATTATTAATAGAGGAATTAGGTTCGGGGGGGCTAACTAGATATTTATAGAAAGGATAACTCCTATTAGGTATAAAAGACGTCTCTTAGTAAAAATCCTTTAGAAAAGCCTTACTATAATAATTCTTCTCCCGACTAAAATATCTATTACTAGGGACCCTAGTATAGCGATTATAAACTATATATTATAAGACTAACTTACGTAGTATATTATTATCCTATTAAGGGGGGACGAATACTTAAATAATACTATTAATATTACTAACTATCTAGATCTAATCCTCTTCCTATATAATAAGGAGAATATAAGTATATAGGAGACCTCGCTTCTAAAACTTAATAATATAATAGTGGCCTATATAAATATTAAAGATATATTACTTAAGGAGGTCTCTTATTAGCTCTCGGAGCTTCTAATTAAAGATATAGGTAATTAGATTATAATAGTACTCTAATATCTAACCGGGTTCTAGTAAGCTCTAAATATTAGGCTACTTAGGATTATATATAAAGGTAATAAAAAATTTAGGTTTACCCCTTTTTTAGACTATTATTATAGCGTCCTATATTCTCGCTTTTATAGCACGTAGGCTTCCTAGTATTATTAACGGGAGGATAGTCACCTTACTACTAATATCTTTAAGCGAGATATCTAGATTAGTACTAAGCCTATCTATTAGGCCGGAGTAGTAGTCCGCCTAAATAGTCTATTAATTCTAATGATACTAATTTAGATTATTAAGCTCTATTAATATCTAGATATTAGTAGCTTAGTAGCTAAATAGATATCCGCTATTAATAGTATAATTAAAGAAATCGGGCCGGATCTAGATATTAATTAGCCGATTATTTAAATTATATTAACTATCCCCTAACTATTATCTAAATAATTTAGAACTATTTATAACTAAGCGGATTTAGGTCTAGAAAATAATTAGGAAAATATATTAAATAGTCTTACCTATATTTATTTTATATAAAATTAACATCTTATTATTCGCTAAGACCTACTACGACCTTAAGGTATATACTCGCCGGTAATATACTAGTTTAGTTCCTATTTAGGGTCGCTACCCTCTTCCTACTCTAGCTTATCGTCGCTACTAATTAAGGTATACTAGGCGAGCGTACTAGCGACACGGTTCCGTCGTAATATATATAGTAGATAGTCGCCTAGAAGCTAATAGCCGGCTAATAGGAGGCGGTTATACCACGACTATTTACTAAATAGAAATAGAAGCGGATATTAGAGGGCTATATAAGAAGGATACTAATTAGGGATTAATATAAGGCCCCCCTTAATAGTTTTAATATAAATATCCCGCTCGATCCGGCCTTTTATAGTATTATTAGGAGTTATTATAATACGGGTAACTTCTATAAAGGTAGGCCGATTATAGGTACCCTTATCCTATTATTTAGGATTTAGCTATTAAATATAAATACTTATAATATTAATAGGATATTATAATTAATCCTCCTTAAGGCGGTTATAGTAGGATTTAAACCCCTAGACGTATAGGTTAATAGACCGGAGGGTATACTAAGCGGAAGTAAGGGTATCTTAATCTAAATTATTAAAATATTAATAGCGAACGTCTAGTTACTCCTATATACTATCTAGTATATAGATCTAGGCGAATTTTAGCCTAAGGCCGTTATTAGTAATAAGAGGACCTATTAGATAATAAATAGACCCCTAGATCTAGAAAGTAGTTTAATTAACGTAGGTGTTAACGTTAGTTATACCCTCGCTAGTAAAGGAGAGATAATTATTATAACTAACGATATTATCTAAAAATTCTTTACTATATATAATCCTCCTTTTTATAAACTATCTATTAATAATAATAGTATTTATATCGCTAAGTAATTTATTAATAAATTATACCCTAAGCTCCGCCTCCTTTTCTAGCCCTTTAGGTAATAAGTTAATATCGTCTAGCTTATATAACTAGTTAGGAGATAGCTAATTATTCTTCCTACCGTTATAATAAGGCTATTAACTATCCCTTAAGTTACTATATTTATTTTTCTATAATAGTACACTATAATAGTACACTATAATAGGGGTATATATTACCGGTAGTATTAAATAATTTATTAACCTAGTAAAGCTCTATATATCTTACTATATAAGGATCCCTATATACTTAATATCCCTAATCTAGCGTCCGCCCCTAATATATATAATTCCGTCGTCGGTAGGAGCCTTATTAGACGGGAGGTTAATACTTAGCATTATCCTCTATATTAGCCTCCCGTTAAGTATACTAGCGGCGGGTACGTTAGTCGCATTTAGAGGGAGGCTAGGGAGCGGATTATTAAGGCACTTCTTTAAAGGCTAGGGGAGTAGGTTACTAGGGGTCCCTAGGTGGAATAACTACTTAAATAGTTATATTAGTAAGGGCTATACGCTACTAGGGAGTAACACCCTTATTAAGGTAGGTATAAGGGCGAGTACCTAATAGTATTTCTCTAGGGCGAGGTTCTATTAACGTAATATCTCTAGGGTTTACTAGTAGATTACTAGATATAACGTAGGTAGGTAATATAGTCTTCCTTAGGCGTCTAGTACGCCTTATACTATTACTCTTATAAGATTTAACCCTCTTATTAATAGTATTAGGGTCGAGCTTAGAAAGAGCTACGCGCTTAGAAGGTATTAGTAGGGAGGTAGAGGAGCTAAATTTAGTATAAGAGGGGTAATACTATATTATTTAAAGGCGGCTAGTATAATTTATACGTCGTAGGTTATAAGGGGAGGTATTACTATCTATAGAATACTATAAAAGGTGAAGAAGAGGTAGGACAAAAAAATTATTAACGCGGTAGGGAGGCGCTAAGATATAATATAATTAGACTAATTTAGTAGGTAAATCTATTTATTACTATATATCTTCTAAACTACTAGACCGATTTAAATTATTTTTAAAGTAATAAGTAGGTAGGAGTCGGCTAAGTAATATTATTTATACGAAAAATATTATAGAGCGTTAGTATAAAGGTAGGTAGAATAGGAAGAATTATTAGAGTTTTAATATTCGCGCTAGTCCTAGAGGGGTAACTAGGGGACTTATTAACTAACCGATAAGCCGCGATAAGATTAGGGTCTTAATTACCGGATATTCTATTATAGTAAGAAGATTACTACTAAAGAAGGTATTATAATAGTCTTATTTAATAAACTTATACTAGTTATAATAAATAAAGAAGCTTACTAGAACTTTATAAAATCTTCTATTATAGCTACTACTATAGCTACTACTTACCTACTCTACTAGGCTAGTTTAAATATACGGTATAGTAATAAGTATTATAACTACTATAATTATTTAGGCTATATAGAGTCTAACTATTAAACTAAGTACCCTAACTTAATAAAGGCCTTCCTTAAGATAGTTAAGGTAGATAAGAGTTAAAACTAAGGGGGCTATAGCTAAGGGGGTAGTAATACTAGAGGTAAGCGTCCCTATATACCTATAGAGTCTAAAGACCTAGTTATTAGCTTTATAACTACGCTAGGTATAACTAGCCTTACTACTACTATCCTCCTAGATATAGTATATAATTAATATATTATTAATAATTAAGATATCCTTAAAGAATATAAGGTAATTCCTAAGTCCCCTATTTATAAGATTAGCTAGGCTGGTTCTTATATAATAAGGCGTAGTACCGCGGTTATCCCTTATAAGACTAGTAAGGGATTTAGGGTAAAAGTACGCCTTATTAATATCCTTTATATCCTAAATACCTAATTAAATTTAATTTTAGTATCTTAGCTACTCTATCTTAGGGCTAAAGTCTCTTTTAACTTATAAGAGTATACTATTACTTATAAAGGCTATATCTTTATATATACTTAATATAATAATATCTTCTACCTTAATACTTAAGACTATCTAACCCTAGCCTTTATAACCCTAGTAATTATATCTTAGCTTTTTTTAAAGTTAAAAGTATATATATTCGCGGCCTTTTAAGTCTCCCTATTTATTAGCTTCTAGTATACCTATATAAGTTATTTAGGCTAATAGAACCTAAAATAGCTAATAAATATATTTAATAAAATTAACCTTAATAAGATTATCTCTAAGGATTATATATATAATATCTATATAGAGACCTAAATAATAAGGGCTTTATATAATTATCCTATTACCCTAGGGAAGTACTTATATAAGTATATTAATAGCGACTTAGTAGGCCCTTATAAAGTCTATAAGAGGATTACTACGGCTTATAATAGCTCCTAATTCTTTAGTATAATATTATATAATTACTAGAAAATGCCTGTAAAAATTCAAGATTTTTACGTCGGAAAATCACCCCTACTACCTGGCGTTTAGAAGGTGACGTGAATAGCGGGGAGCATATTAGACACGTTAGTAGGTGGGGTGAATAGTAGGGAGTATATTAGATATAGTAGGCTATTAATAACACGGATATTTCCCCCTATTTAGACTGATATCAGACACGTTAGTAGGTGACGTGAATAGTAGGGAGTATATTAGACACGTTAGTAGGTAGGGTAAATAGTAGGGAGCATATTAGATATAGTAGGCTATTAATAACACGAATATTTCCCCCTATTCAGACCGATATCAGACACGTAGGTAGGTAGGGTGAATAGTAGGGAGCATATTAGACACGTTAGTAGGTAGGTAGGCGGCCTATACATGCGATAGTATTAGCTATATCATATACATGCACCCATTCTAATAGCGTTCCATACCTGACAATAAGACGGATATTTCCCCCTATTCAAACCGATATTAGACACGTTAGTAGGTGAGGTAAATAGTAGGGAGTATATCAGACACGTTAGTAGGTGGGGTGAATAGTAGGGAGCATATTAGACATGTTAGTAGGTAGGTAGGTAGCCTATATATGCGACAGCATTAGCTACATCATATGCATACACCTATTCTAATAGTAGGTAGGTAGGCGGCCTATACATGCGACAGCATTAGCTATATTATATGCATACACCTATTCTAATAGCGTTCTATACCTGATAATAAGACGGATATTTCCCTCTATTCAGGCCGATATCAGACACGTTAGTAGGTGAGGTGAATAGTAGGGAGTATATCAGACACGTTAGTAGGTGAGGTAAATAGTAGGGAGTATATCAGACACGTTAGTAGGTAGGTAGGCGGCCTATATATGCGATAGCATTAGCTATATCATATATATATACTAATAGACCGATATAAATTATTCTAATAGTATTCTATACCTAGTAGTAAGACGGTTCCCCCTATTTAGACCGATATCAGATATATTAGTAGGTGAGGTGAATAGTAGGGAGTATATTAGACACGTTAGTAGGTAGGTAGCCGGCCTATATATATAATAGCATTAGCTATATTATATATATATACTTATTCTAACAGCGTTCTATACCTAGTAATAAGACGGATATTTCCCCCTATTTAGGCCGATATCAGATACGTTAGTAGGTAAGGTAGTAGAATAGGTAATTTATAAATAATAATAGGATTTTAGTTATTAATCTAATTATTCTAGTAGCGTATAGAATTTAGTAGGTAAATTTATTTATAACGATATATCTTTTAAACTACTGCACCGATTTTTATAATTTTTAAAGCCTTAAATAGCTATAGATATGTTATATAACTTTATTTAAATAAAAAATATTATAAAGGGTAGGTATATACGTGGGTAGAGTAGGAAGAAATATTAGAGTTTTAATATTTACCGTATATTACGCTAGTCTAGGAAAGGAATCTAGGGGACTTATAGACTAACTGATAAGCTGCGATAACAGAAAATGACTCCCTTATTAGGCTAGCTAGTAATCCTAAATAGGTAGTAGAACTTATTCTATTATAGTAAGAAGATACTAAGGAATTAGATATTACCCTACTTAAGGCTAAAAGTAATTCCTCCTAGCCTTTAAGGCCTTTAAGGTAAATTAGGAGCGTCTTATATAATATATATAATACTATTATATTAATAGTAGAGGGGAATTTAACTCTATAACCTTTATAGAGTACTATTAGGCTAATAGTATTATCTAGGAGAGTATAATATAAGATACTCCCTAGGCTAATAGGTCTATAAAGCGTCTTAATAAGACCTTAATAAATAAGGCCTATACTATACTTATAGATAGCAGGATAGATTATAAGTATTAGCCCGAATTTATTTAAGCGGCTAACTACCTTTAAAATAGGTCCCTTAAGGCTAGTATTAAGATAATACCTTATAAGAAGTTTAATAGCTATTAGCCTAACCTCTTCTATTTATAAGTCCTTAGCTCTTAGGCCTTCTATTATATTAATAGGACTACTATTAAAATTAGTTACTTTAAGGCCTATTCCTATCTAGGTTAACTTATTAGCTATAAAGGTAAAGCTATCTACTATCTTATTAATAATAAATCTAGGAAGCTCGCTTAGTTATCTAATATCTACTTTATTAAGAAAGTCCTTATAAGTTATATTAAAGAATTAAAAGCTAAAAGGTATATATTCATAAACCTCTCCTACTACTCTAAGCGGGTAGCTAGTAATATAAGGGGGTAATCTCCCTTTAGAAGTAAAGTATTACTAATCTATATTAATATACTATTAATCTACGTTAAAGATATAGTAGCTAAGGATAAATCCTACCTTAAGACCCTATTAGATATCTAGCTTAAATTAAATTAGGCCTATCTAGTAATATTTTATTAAGACGCTAATAAGCTCCTATTATTAGCTAAGGTCCTATTTAATTACCTTAAATTTAAAATACCTCCTAATAAACCGCGTAGTAACTCCCTAGATCTACTAGTAATATTATCTTTTTAATAATAGCTAAAGGTATAGAGCTATTTAAACCTAAATTATATAAGGAAGTTATAATAAATAATATTAAGAAGGACTAGGAAGTAGTATTATAAGATAAATTTGACTCCCTTATATAGAATAATACGTAGGCGCTTAGATAGCTACCTCTAGGTTAGAAGGTACTTTAGGGGAAGTAGGTATTGAAGTTAAAAAGGGGGCCTTATAATAAAGTCCTCTATTATAAAGTATACTAGGTAGTTAGGGGTTTTAAATAATAAGAAGGGATTAATTATAATAAGACCTTTACTTTGATAGTAAAGCTAATAAATTATAAAGCTATCTTTACCCTAGCTATATCCCTTGATTAGGAACTAAACTAAATAGATATTAAAACGGCCTTCCTTTATAGGAATATTAAGGAAGATATTTATATTAAATAGCTTAAAGGCTTCGTGGTTAAGGATAAGAAATACCTTATTTATATCTTAAAGAAGGTACTTTATAGCCTAAAATAATTACCTTAGGTCTAGTTTTTTATACTATTTATATTCTTAAAGACTTAGAGCTTTATACTATTTATAGTTAATAAAAGTATCTTAATTAATTATAAAGATTAGGTTATTATTATAACCTATATAAATAATTTACTAATTATTAGACCTAGCTAAACTACTATTAATTAGGTTAAGGCCGTACTTAGTAAATACTTTTAAATAATTAACCTTAACCTATATTCCTTTTATCTAGGTATATTAGTTAGACGGGATTAAGTAAATTAGGTATTATAACTAGGTTAAGAAGCCTATATTAAAAAGGTATTAAGGGACTTTAATATATAGGAGTTATACCTTATAGCGACCCTAATAGATATAAATAAGTTATAAGTATTTAAGGAAGATTATATAACCCTTAATACTTTTTAAAAGGAATATTAGTTAGCTATTAGCTCCCTAATATATATTATATTAGGGACTAAGCTAGATATTACCTTTATAATCTTAATAGTTAATAGATATAAATTAAATTTAAATTAATTATATTAAATAACTATTAAGAGGATTTTTTATTACCTTTAAAGTATAACTAACTTATAGCTTACTTTTTATAAGAGTATCTTTCCTTTTATTAGCTATAATAACGCTAATTAGGCTAGTAACTAAGATACTTAGTAGTTAATTATAGGCTATATTTTAATATTAATAGCGGAGTAATAAGCTAGTTATTAATGTAATAGCCTACCGTCGCCCTATCTAGCTATAAGGTAGAATATATAGGCTAGATATAGGTTATAAAGGAAGCTATCTAGCTCTAATAGCTCTCTTTTAAGCTAGACCTCTCTAAGGATACCTATTAGCCTACCGCCGTAATACTCTACTATAATAATTAGGGAGCTATCGCCCTAGCTAAGAACCCCTAGTTTTATATATATATAAAGTATATTAATATCTAATATTACTATATATAAGAATAGGTTACTACTAATAATATTAAGTTAGAACATATTAAGATTAATAAGTAGGTAGCTAATAGCCTTATTAAAGCCCTCCTTAAAGATAAATTTATCCCCTTCTATAAGGCCTTAGGCCTAGAAGTACTATAATAGTAGGAGTCTTTAGTATAGTAAGGCTTTATAAGTACTTCTAGTAGCTTTATAAGTACTCCCGTTACTAACTAAGGGATAGCTAGCTCTTAACTACCTACCCTTCTAGCCTTATAACTCTACACTATAATATTAGAATATAAAATAGACTTTATAAGCCTATTTACCTCTATTATCTTTCTATATTTTAAGCTTAAATAGCGAGTTATACTACTAGTAATATTGTCTAGATACTAGACTACTCCCGCTTATATACTAATATTATAGTAGATAAGTTAACTACTTTCTTATAAAACTATTAGGTCTAGACTATAATATATATCTACTATAATCCTATCTCTTACCCTACCTCTAATATAAAATAGAACTAGCGTAATATATTCCTAGATACTAGCGAATATAGTACCTATAATAGCTTCTAGCGTAACGTGCCTCTAGGTTATAATAGCCTCGCTATCTTCGCTACCTAGATACGTACCTAGGTAGGACGAGAATAGGAAGTAGATAAGTAGTACTACTAGGGAGTTATAATCCTTTATCCTAGTATTAATATTATTATTTTTAACTATAATATTATTAAAGATATAGATACTAAAATTAGGCCTTATAACGCCCTCCTCCCTACTTACGTAGTATAAGCTTATCTAGTATATTAAAGGTAAGAAATGTACTATTAAGTCGCTATAATATAGAAACCTTAATAGTATACCTTTATAAAATAAGTACGTCTTAGAAACTATTATATAGATAGAATTAGTAACCCTATAGTTATACCTACCTTATTAGGGTCTATCTAATCTATATCTAGAAGGGTTTTACTAAATTACCATCTTATAAAGGTTTCTACTACCGTCTACCTCGCCTTTACGCCTCTTACCCAGCATTTAGTTAAGAAGGGGGATTTTAGATAGTAGGAATAAAATATAAGTTAGTTATACTATTATACTAATAAGGTACTTTATTTAAGTAGGAGTATTAAAATATATTAAAATAGGATGTAATTAGTTAGACTAGCCGCGTACTAGACGCGCGCTAGTACCTATCTCAGTATCTTATATATTCTATCTCTCTCCACCTATATAGCTAGTAATATAACAACTATTACTATTCTACCTCTTTCAATAATAATTATATATAAAATATAATTTTTCTAGCGCTACCCTACCCTTACTTTCCCTCTAGGATTAAATACCTATGTATTATAATTAAAATAGATTATTATAATAGTAATTAACTATATAAAGTCTATATTAGGGACTTTATAATAGGAATTATATATATAAATAAGTATATTATAAAGTAGGAGGTTAGCTTATAATACTCTCTAGTCTATACTATAGTTACTCTAGCTACCTTATAAGAATAGATCTAGAAGGAGTTAAAGGTTAACTATTAGGTGAATAATTAGATTTACGCTAGTCTTACTATTAATAATAAGATATATAAGGTAATATATATAATACTAGAGGTAGAGATTAATATATATAAGAATCTAGGGGATAAAATAAATAATATTACTATAAAGAAGGAGTTATAACGCCTTTATAAGAGTTATATAATAGTTTTATAAGGTTTTTAGTAATATTAATCTAGCTTAGAAAGAGGAGTATTTAATATACTAGGCCTAAAAATATAATAATAATAAAAAGTAAAGAAGGTATTATAAGAGTAAGGTTAATATTATATTAATAGTTATAAGAGGAATAATATTAATACTTTAGCTATATAATATTACCTTTAATAATATAAATATTAGCTATTATAAGAAGAATAGGAGGAAAATTAGGATATATAAGCCTTAAGACCTAGTTATATCTAATAAGGCTACTAATAAGATTATTATAAATAACTTATACTTTAATTTATTTATATAAATCTTATAGGAAGATATTAGATTTAATATTAACTAGGATTTTATATTTTATAAGCCTAAATAAATTAGGGGAATAGAATATATAAATACTTAATCCTAGAGATATATATTATTTAAAAAATATTTACTAGGGCTTAATTAATTACTTTTTATAGTTAATAACTTATTAAATAGTAAGCTTTACTTAAAGATAATTAATAGTAACTAATAAATATTTAGACTCTAGTAGGTATAACTTAAATTAATATAAAAGCTCTATTATATAATATAATATCAAGCTACTATTAATAATATAAACCCTTATATCTACTACTTTATAACCCGCTAATTATAGGAGATATATAGAAAATAATAATAGCTAGAATTAGCCTAAGAGATATAATATAATAATAAATACTATCTTATATATAACCTTTATACCCCTAGTATATATGTAAAAGTCTAAAAGAGTAAAGATACTTATAATTATAAGCTTAAGGAAGCGGAGGAAGATATCCTATAAATAATAAAAGGTTAATAAGACTAAGGCTATAATAGCTCTATATCTATTAGGTTTATAAGATTATAATTAGAATAGTAAGAGGATAATAGTAATAAATAATAAGGTTAAAGTTTATATAAAGTTAACTATCTAATAACTTAGGTTTTAAGAGATATTAATATAATTAAATAGAGGAACTTATTATTACTCCTCCTATTATATAGCTCTAATAACTATCCTAGGTATTTAAATGGACTAATTAGGTATTATTATTAATATTATTATAGATAAAAGGAGGGCTATTTATACTAGAAGTAGAATCCTAAGTTATAACTTTAGAATAGGTATAATTAAGATTTTAATATACTTTATAAGTTCTCTCTTATTAATAATACTTATCTACTTATAAAGAGACTAGTTCCTTCTTAAGTAGTTTAATCCGCGCTAAGGTAGACTAGAATTATTTATTATAAGTAGTATAAATATTAGTAAGTACGCTAGTACCTTCTACCCCCTAGCAAGTTACTTAGTATAATACTACTTCTATTATATTATTAACTACTATATTAATATTAATCTTAAGGTATTAAGCTATATATAGTTTATAATAATTTATAAGCTAATTAACTTATATCTTAAAATAAATAGTTATAAGGTTATTATATATATAATAACTAAGGAGAAAGAGGGACTAGCTAAAATACTATTAATAGTATAATATCTACCTCTAATTTAAGTATTTATCTTATTATAAAGGGGAGAATATTAGATAGGGGGTATAATTTAAGATAAAGTAAAAAGTATTATTTTATACTATCTATTATATATAATAATTAAAGCTAAGTATTTTAATTTAGAGAGATAGTATATTAAAAAAGAGTAAAGCTTTAAAATAATAAGAGATAGTAATAAGAGAGTAGGTAATCTAAAGTAGTTATATTTATTATAAGTTCTAAATAAATATCTAATAATTTTTAAGGGGTTTAAATAATTAAAATGCGAGAATTACGCGCTAGATCTTATTAGATATATTAGATATAATAGACTAATATATTTATATATTAAATAGGGTTTTTACTAAATCTAATATATTTTAACCTAAAAGTAATAATAATAATATATAAAAAGTATATAATATATAGTTAAATCTCTACCCCTTATTTTTCTTTTAATTATAAGCTACCTCCTTATTTCTTAAATATTCTTTTATAAACTTATTTACCTATTATATTATTATTCTCTAGTACCCCTATTTCTATAAGAAATATTTATCCTATTAAATTAAAGACTATTCGCCCTAATTAAAGTATAATATCTTAGAGGCTCGCTATAATAAGGGTAGGTAGAAGTAGGAGAGGTTTAAGCTACTCCTAGTCTTATATATAATATTTATACCTATAATATTATATCTATTTATAGTAGGAGCTAATTATTTAAGTAGGCTAGTAGAGTTTATAATCTATCTAATATACTTAATAGTAAGGTTAGTAATAGTAAATCCTATATTTAAGAGAATTATATAATTATAAAGTAAAGGCTATTACTAAATATAATAGATTTAAACTTAAAATAAGGGAGATAAGATAACTATATTATTAATAAGGAAGAGTTAAGTAAAGAACCTATTAGGATATAACTAGTAAAGAGGGTATATTATATTATAAGTTCCTATATTAATCTACTATATTAATAGAAGTAGCTTATATTATTATTAATATAAAGGGTAGTATATTAGCTCTATAACTAGTCTAATAATTAAGACCTAATATAATATTATCTACTTTAAAGCGTATATCTTATACTAGATCCCCTTATAATACTACGTCCCTATCCTTAAATAAAAACCTCTTAAAGAGCTTAAAAACTATAATTACCTTATAATTATAATAAGCTAATAGTAGAGGTACTTAAGGGTAAAAAAGAGTAAGGGTATAATTTCTTATAAGGTTAATTAAGGCGCCGCGAAGGAATATAGAATATCTTTATAATAAGTTATAAAGCTATCTTATCTAAGGCTATATTATACTTATAAGTACTAGTATTTACTAGTAATAGTAGTAAATAGTATATACCTTAGCTTAAATGTAATCTAGCTAATTTTAGTAATATAATAATTAAAGTATAAAAGTATTATATTAAAAAGGTAGGATAGTAATATAACTATAAACTAGATATTAATAATATCCTAAAGGTATATAAAGTATAAAAGGTTAATAAGGAGAAATATATTTCTAATTATTAATATATTAATAAGATATTAATATAATAGTAGCTTTATAATAATATAAGTTTATTTTAATCTTATATTATACCTAGGATTAAAACTCTAGTTAGGTTATATTATTATTTCTTAAGTATTAAGTAGTCTTATAAATTTATTATAAAACTTTTAAATATATATATCTTTATATATTATAATATAAATAATCTAAAGGTTTAATATTAAGGAAGGTAGATAAATAAAATTAAAGCTAATCTAGTTTATTAGATAATTATAAAGTTCTAGGCTAATATTATTATTAATATAATTATTAAGTATTTTATAAAAGGATATTTATTAGTTTAGGCTTCCTAGTAATTATAAAGTACCTTTTCTAGCTATTCTACCTTAGGATAATCTACTTTCTACTTTTAATAATCTATTATATAATTAAGGAATATATATCTTTAAATAAAAAGATAGATTACCTATGTTAAGGCCCTATTATTAAAGGTATTTTATAATTAATCTTAATTTATTAAATACTAATATTTCTTATAAAGAACTTTAATCTTTATATACTAATATAGTTTAACTAAGGTAAAGATAGATAGGAGAAGGTTATAAAGTATTTATAAGATAGGGTTAATAAAAGTATAACCCTTATAAATAATAATAGAGATAATATAATCTATCTATTATATAATATATATAAGGATACTAGCTAGGGCTTACTCCTAGCTAGTTATAACGGCGGGTAAAACCTATATAATATACTTAATAAAGATAATAATTCCTATAAAGGAGATATTATATTATCTAATTTTAATTATTAAACCTAACCTTTACTTAAAGATCTACTACTATTTAACTAATAAATAGTATATAAAGGCCCGTTATTACTTATATATTTAACTTAGACTTATAATATAATATTTATAAAGATAGGAGTAATTAAAGATAGTATAAGTAATAGAACTAGTTCTAATAATCTTCTTATAAATATACTAGTCTCTTAGACTATAAATCTTCTTAAAGTAGAGTAGAATTATAGTAGAGTATTAATAAATATATCTATTTAAGTAGAATATTAGTAACTTATACTTAACTTAAGTAGTACTAGATAATAGTATTAAGGCTAGTTATAAAGAAGGTAATAGAGGATCCTATAAAATAGTCTTATTAAAGGGGTAGGGTTATAGGTTAGTATATTAACTATTATAAGATAAATTCTATAAGTAGATTAATCTAGATAAGACTTAAATATATTAATATTCCTTTAATAGTAATAACTATTAAGAATACTAGCTACTAATAGAGGATAATTATACCCTCTTTTAAACTAGGGTAGATAGGAATAAGTATATAATACTTATTAGTCTTAAAGTATCTATTAATTAAATAGATAAGAGTAATAATTAAGTAGTAAGTATATAAGGGAAATATAGTTTATCTAGTATATCTAGTATACCTAGTATATCTTATATATCTAGTATATCTTATATATCTTATATATTTAAGAGGTCTAGTATATATTATATATCTTATATATCTTATATATCTTATAATTTTAATATTCTTTATCTCTAGTACTTTATATAGCTATATAATTAATAGTATAATTAGTTATTATATTATATAATTAATATATTACTATTAGCGTACTCTTAATATAATATCCTTATAGTATAAATATAGTATAATATATCTTACTTATACTAATAACCTTTTTAATATAGATTAGGGGATTATTATTAATATTAAGTACGCCTTTAATAGTCCCTAGTATAGAATTATAGCTATAGGCCGAAAGTATAGTAATTAGGGTACCCGAATTAGCCCTAGGCGGACTCGTGTCTACCCCTACCGCCCTAGGGCAAGTTTTCTCAAACTATAGCCCTAGGGGCCCAGGGCGGCCTAGGGCCGGCCCTAGGTACCCCTCCGGGTTTTTAGAAATTGCCGACGTAGAAGCCTTCTACTAGGCTACTTTATATCTAGGAGAGGCTTCGCTTCTCTAATAATTAATTATATAAATCTATAAGACTATTAGTTAGAGTACTATTTATTAATAGAGGGGGAGGTAAGTAAAGAGAGTAGTAAAGGTAATTATAAGGTATTCCCTATTAGGGGTAATAATAGTAATTAAGAGTATTAATATTATATTAATAGATAAGGTTATTTATATAAATAGTAAATTAAATTTTAAAAGTAACTTATTAATTTATATTTTAATAATAATAGGTATACTATTTATAAGATAATAAATAATAGTAAATAATCTTAGTATATTTATATAAACTATTAATATTAGAATGTAAAGTTTATATATTTATTAATTTTAAGTAAAGAGGATAATAATATAATATTATCTCTATTTACTTTATAATAATAACTTACTACTTTAATATTCTATAATCTTAGGATTTAATAATATTAAAACTATTAAAAATAACTTTAACTTTAAATAATAGTAATAGTAAATATTATAGCTTTTATATCTATTATAGTATAAAAGACTTCTATACTATACTCTAGTTATTCCTTAATAGAATCCTTAATAGCTAATTAATTATATATATATAAAATTAGCCTATAGCTATTAATTACTATAATAATAGTAGTAATACTATTATAACTAATATCCCTATTAAGTACTATCTAACTACTTAGAGAAGGACTAATATCGTTTTTACGGTACTATTATCGCGAGTCCTCTATCCTAGGAAAGATATCTATTTATATATAATACTATATATTAATAATAATATACCTTACTATTAAAGACCTTAATATTATTTAGAGGTATTACGCTAGTATTATAATAAAACTATTATAATAGACCTCCTATCTATAAAAGCCGTCTATAGAAGCCTTTACTAATAAGTATTCCCTATACTCCTAGAGAATTAGTACTAAGGTAGAGAATCTCTATTAAGGCCCTAATAAATTTACTACTCTTCCTAATAAATCTCTATATTTTATTATTATAACTCTCTAGGTTAACTAAGAAGTTATAAAACTTACCTTTTAACTAAGTAAATTTATCTAGACTAGTTATACTTTTACTTCTATTATTAATAAATTTATATATTATATTATCTCCTTAATTATAAAAGATACTATTAAGCCTACTAGAATAATTAAGCCCTTAAGATGAGGTACTTATTCTAGGTTAATATCCTTAGAGCTTAGGAATATAATATGGAACTTTAAGCTATCTTAGCTTTATAAGTAGGCTATTAATAAACCTTTAATTTATAAGGCTATCTCTTAATTTAATAAAGGAATAAAAGGCTTTTATAAGTATCTTAATAAATTATTATTACTAGAGCTATCTTAAGTAACTACTTAATAATAAGTATCTAATACTACGCTATCTATTCCTAGCGGCGCTAGTACTAGATAAATATTAGTAGAAGAGATTACCTATAATTAGCTAATTAATCTAGAACTAAAACTAGAACCTAAATATAGTTCTTTAGAAAGTATATTATAAAATATTAACTTTAAGGCGATTATATAAGCTACTATTAACGCTAGAATAGCTTAGTATATCTAAGAATACCTCCCTTAGCCTTCTTAATAAGGACCTTCTAGCCCTTTAGGTCTACTTAACCTACTAGGCTAGACTAGCTAGGAAGGCTAGGCTATAGTAGATACTAGTAATTAAGGCCCTTATTAGAATCTAGGTAATCTAGGGTTCTTTAATCTTATATATAATAGAAAATTAATAAGTACTAGTAAAGCTATTAATATACTAGTAAGGAGACTTACTTTTATAATATTTACCTTTTTATAGATTATACTAAGTAGATATACTCTTTAAAGGATCCTACTTTAGTATAAAAAAATCTATAACTAAGTCTTTATAACTAGGCTCTCGCCTAGTAGATAAGTTAATTATTAGAATATATTAATATTTTATAAAGATAGGTAATAGTATTAATAAATAGGTAAGGCTTCTATTAAAAAGGTTTTAATAACTATTAAATATAGCTATTAATATTATAATATATAATAGATTTATTATAAAGGATATAATAAATTATTAAGAACCTAGGGAATTTAATATTAAGATACTTTAAGTTACTAAGAATACTAGTCTTTAACCTATTAAAGTATAACTTAATATTATTTATAACTAGAAAATACCTATTAAAATACAAGATTTTTACTTAGGAAAAGTATACTTAAAAGTATAATTCTTTTATTTATTAGTAAGTAATAATAGTTATAAGGTAAATTTAAGTCTAAATATAATAGATATTTATATAAACTTTTATAGATACTAAGACCCCCCTTAAGTATTATAAGAGATATATAGTAAATATTATTAAAAATATTAATTTTAGATCTAAGAGATAATTTATAATAGTTACCTAGTACTAGAGTATTAATAAATAGTTATTAGGCCTATTTATATTATAACTCTATTATAATATTACTATTTAGGACTAATAAAGTATAACTAAGTATACTATTATTAGACGACTTATTATATTAGTTATTATTAGGAAAAGATATTATTATTATTAAGATAGAAGTATTAAAAGACTAATACTATCTATTAAGTACTTAACTAATTATAAGATACATCGGCAATTCGGGAACCCGGCCCTGGAAGCTCAGGCAGCTCAACCAGCCCGTACGGGAGGACTTGTGCTCAGGAGTTATCGTGCTAGCCCGAATAGGAAATATTATAAGTATTACGTCATATATTACTAATAAAATAGTAAACTAGGCTAACTTTAAAGTTTAAGCTAAAACGGACTAGTACTCGCTAAGATACTAGCTCCTAAAGTTAGAGGTTTTTAAAACGAAGAAGAAAAAACTTCTAACTTTAGGAGCTAGTATCTTAGCGAGTACTAGTCCGTTTTAGCTTAAACTCTAAAGTTAGCCTAGTTTACTATTTTATTAGTAATATATGACGTAATACTTATAATATTTCCTATTCGGGCTAGCACGATAACTCCTGAGCACAAGTCCTCCCGCACGGGCTAGTTGAGCTGCCTGAGCTTCTAGGGCCGGGTTCCCGAATTGCCGATGTATCTAGTATAATGATATTCTATTCTACTAATAACTTTTATACTACTAGACTATTTAATATAATTATTAAACTATTATATCCCTTATATTATAATCTATCTTTTATACTCTTATAATAACTATTAATAGTCCTACTAGATTTATTATATTAATATAGAGGAATCTATTAGACGTAGGAGTTAGTACGGCCTAGTATTTATCTAGCCCTCTAAAGTTTAACTAGTAGTATTTAATAAATTAAATAGTAGAATAGCTTATTTTTATTATTAGAAAGTCTAATATTATAATTTAATATAAATATATAACTATATAATTAAATATAGTATTAGGCTATTTTTATATTTCTAATATTATAATTAGTATTCTTATAAGCTATTAAGTAGCTATTAATAGGATCTAGGCGCTAATAATAAATTATAACTAATATATTAGGGGTAGTCTACCTATTATCTAATAGTACCTACTTATATATAATATTTCTTATTATTTAGCTAGATATATTTTTAGGAGTTTTAAGCCTAATAATATAGAGGTTTCCCTATCTTATTACTTATAATAGAGCTATATATAGTTAATTATAACTAAAAGTAGGCCTAGTTTATAAGTTAATACTTATATACTTTATTAATTAGCCTTATAATTTATTAATAGTTATAATAAATATTAGTTAAATAGGGTACTACTTATAAATAAAGGGGGTAGGAATCCGCCTATTATTTTCTTTAAATTATAATAGCGTCTTAAATAGTATTACCTTCTTACTATTATAAGTACTACCTATAATCTCCCCCTTAAAGATATACTTACTATATCTTATTACCTATAATTAGGTCCTATTATATAAATATAATAGATTAAGGTTTTTTAGTAGTATAACTAATACGCCTAGCTTAATATATAGCTTATAAGATAGTAGGGAGGGTTTATAGAACCTATAAAAGTACTTAAGAGGGAAGAGTTTATTATCTTCTTCTAATATAATATAATTAATACTTTAGTATATTATTATATTACTAGGGATATATAATATTATCTTAGTATTAATACTAGTAATATCTTTATTAATAATAGTAAAAATAGCCTATTTTAATAAATAAACCCTTTAAGAGATATTTATCCTAATATTAGTATAAATATTCTTAACTATATTATTAATAATATTTCTAGGAGTATAATTATATTTCTAATATAATATATCTTTATTAATAGTAGGGCTTTTCTAGATATTAATACTATTATTAATAGTAAAGAGATTACTTATAAATAGTCCTATTTTATAATATATAATATCTATTAAGTTAGGATTTTTAAGTTACTTATTAATAGTAAGATTTAAATATATAGCCTTATTCTAGAAATAGGCCTTTTAAAGATATACCTTAATAACCTAGCTACTAGATCCTCCTAGAATAACTAGGAGTATTTATTAGAAGTCTTTATAAAAGTAGACTACCTTACCCTTAAAATAAACCTAGTTATTATTATAAATATCTTAAAGGTTATAATTAATAGCTTTTATATTATATTAACTTTATATAAGAGACTTATCTTAAAAGATAATATAAGCTTATTTAATTAACTTAATAAGATTAGTCCCCCTTTTAATCTTATATAAAGAGGTAGTATTAGAGTTTAAGGGTATTTTAAATTATAAGTAAGTAGTTTAACCTCCTTATAATAATATTAATATAATATTAGAAGATACTATTATTAAAGTAACCTTTTACTAGGAATATAGCCCTTTTATAATAGTATTTTAAACTATTATCTTACTAGTCCCTCTAATATTATTAAGGAAGAATAGTATACTTAGAATATTAAATTTATTATTAATATTAGAATTAATAGTAGTAATATTTAATTAATAGCGTAGTATTAATTAGTATTTAGCCTATTTTATAAGACCTTAACCTTATTAAGGGTAATTTAATAAGATATCTCTTTCTATAAAAGTCTGTTAAAATTATTATTAAAATTATTAAATAGGATAGTTAAACTAGTTAGGCTATATTAAGTTAGATCCTTAATATATTTAAGGGTTAATTAATATTCTAATTAGCCGTTAACTAAGTAAAGGGCGTACTATTCTATAAATAACTATTACTTATAATAATTATCTAGTATTTAATATATTAAAAAATCTTATTATAAGAGGTATAAATATTTATTTAAAATATACTCCTTATACTTATTCTATAATATAAGGGTATTAGTAGGTTAGAGTTTAAATAATATTAATATAAATAGACTATATAACCTATAGCCTCCTTAAAACCCCTTTCTCTTATTAAGGATCTTATTAGTAGATCTATTATTTTTAATTAAGTTAAACTTTATATAGGCCTCCTTTTATCTTATTAGCTAGCTATCTATTATCTAGAGGTTATTAAATAATATAGCCCCTTTAATATAATAGAAGAGTAGTTAGTAATAGTAGAGATCCTTAATTTTAAGACTAATAAAATTAATATACTTAAGAGTCTCCTCCCTTTTATATATTTTCTAATATTCATTTCTTTTATTTTATATAAAGACCTTAGGAAAATTTATATATAGATAGTTAAGTAGATCCCTTATAATAGTAGGATATTTCCTATTCTATTTTATAAAAGGTAATACCTAACTATTATTATAAGCTTCCTTGATAAGATAGTTTATATTAAAAAACTCTATTAATATAATCTTATAAAGCTTATTACTATCTATTAACTTTTATTCAATAGCCTTATTAATAGCCTAATTATTAGCTGGCTTAAAAAGGGTATACTATTAATTTAAGAGATAGATTTATAAATACTTTATATAAGGCTTTATGATATTTATATTAAATAAGAGTATCTTTTAAATAGCTTTAGTAGACCTAATTTAATAAGTAGATTAGAACTTTATAATCTTATCTATTAACTCCTCTTACTATTACGGGTAGTTATTAGGAGTAGGGTTATTATTATTACGCGTATAATTCCTAGTAAGGGAGATATTAACCTAATTAGGTCCCTTATAAATGTATTTATATAGATAGAAAATAGACTTATATAAGGGTACTATGTAATAACGTAGCTATTAAGTACTATAAACGGTACGTATACGCTTATATATAAAACTCTCTATTCTTATTAATAGTAAGACTAATTACTACCCTTCCCTTTAAGGGGAATTCCCTCCACTATATATTATAGGTAAAGGAGTAGTATAGTACTACTACGTACTATAAACGCCACGTCGATAGTAGTATTATATTCCTAACTAGTCCTTATAACTTAATAGAGTTATAAATATTAATATTAATATAAGTACTATATTTCTTTAATAGGTATAAGTTATAAGGGATAACCTATTTATTACTTATAGAGGAATTAGGTTTAAGGGGGCTAATTAGATATTTATAAAAAGGATAACTCCTATTAGGTATAAAAGATATCTCTAAATAAAAATCCTTTAAAAAAGCCTTACTATAATAATTCTTCTCCTAATTATAATATCTATTATTAGGGATACTAGTATAGTAATTATAAACTATATATTATAAAACTAATTTATATAGTATATTACCCTATTATAAAGGGGGGATAAATACTTAAATAATACTATTAATATTATTAACTATCTAGATCTAATCCTCTTCCTATATAATAAGGAGAATATAAGTATATAAGAGACCTTACTTCTAAAACTTAATAATATAATAGTAGGCTATATAAATATTAAGGATATATTATTTAAGGAGGTCCCTTATTAGCTCCTAAAGCTTCTAATTAAAGATATAAATAATTAGGTTATAATAGTACTCTAATATTTAACTAGATACTAGTAAGCTCTAAATATTAGGCTACTTAAGATTATATATAAAGGTAATAAAAAATTTAGGTTTACCTCTTTTTTAGATTATTATTATAGCGTCTTATACTCTCGCTTTTATAATATATAGGCTTCCTAGTATTATTAATAGGAGGATAGTTACCTTACTATTAATATCTTTAAGTAAGATATCTAGATTAGTACTAAGCCTATCTATAAGGCCGGAGTAGTAGTCTACTTAAATAGTCTATTAATTCTAATAATATTAATTTAGGTTATTAAGCTCTATTAATATCTAGATATTAGTAGCCCAGTTATTAAATAGATATCTACTATTAATAATATAATTAAAGAAATCGGGCCGGATCTAGATATTAATTAGCTAATTCTTTAAATTATATTAACTATCCCTTAACTATTATCTAAATTATTTAGAACTATTTATAATTAAGCGGATTTAGGTCTAGAAAATAACTAGGAAAATATATTAAATAGTCTTACTTATATTTATTTTATATAAAATTAATATCTTATTACTTACTAAGACCTACTATAACCCTAAGGTATATACTTACTAGTAATATACTAGTTTAGTTCCTACTTAGGGTTACTACCCTCTTACTACTCTAGTTTATTATTACTACTAATTAGGGTATACTAGGAAAGCGTACTTGATATAGAATCTGCTCTAGTAAGTACGTTTCGCTTAGCGATAGCGGAAAGCTTCTATAGGGAGAATACCTTATTATTCTTAATAGCTTAAATAGCTTTCTTAATTAATTAATCTATATAAATTAAAAGAGTCCCTATTAATATAGTAGTTATACTATATAAAAGGCTTTATAATACTAATTAATTATCTTAAATTACTAAAAATACTAAAGCTACCCTTATAGCACTAATAATCCCTAAGTCCTCTAGTAGTATAGAGAAGCCTATTTCTCCGTAACTAATCTATCTCCGTTTATTACTATCTATTACGACAGCGACGAGCCCTAATAGTATACTCTACTACTATACTTAGGTATAATATTACACTACTTTAGCTTACTATTAAAGACTTTAGTAGCCTCTTTTATTAAACTTTATATAAGTTTATTACTTTTTATATTTCTTCCCTAAGATCTAAGAAGCCTTTCTCTAAAAGGAAGCTATTAAGGTAGCTTAACTACTACCCCTTAATTATTATCTTATTATATTAGTAAATTAAATCTATAAGTTTATCTAGGATACTAGTAAAGTATATATTCACGAGGTACTAGAGACTATTAGGTATTATATTAACTATATTATTACCTATTATAAGCGTCCCCTATAACTAGGGATCCCTAAGTTAAGTAATTAACGTGCTACCTTAGTAGAACTACCCTTCTATCTATTTAATTAGGCTACTAATAGCCCCGCCTTTTAAAAAGCGGTTAAATATTTTATTAAGAGTACTAAGTATTACTAAAGTCTCCTATAGCTCTTATTATATTTTATAAAGTATTAGCTACTATTAACTAGGAATAGTCCTAAGAGATTCCTATTAGCTAAAATACTAGCTACTATATCTTCTACTCTCGCTCCGTCTAATATTAAGTTACCTATAAGAATACCCTTAGTAATATTAAGTATTACGCCGCTAAATTTTAGTACCGATCCTATAACTCGTAGGACTTCTACTAAGGAAGCTATATATAAATAGCCTATTAGACTAGTATAACGTCTAGCTATAGGTAAGAATATAGGTTTTACTAAGGCTTAGCGTACTAAGCTACGAGAAATAATTACTAGTATTATACCGCCGGCCCTACTACTAGCGCTAGGACCTATAGATCCTAGTATACCTCCTAGAGTACCTTTTAATAATAATAGTACTCCCCGCTTTAATCCTAATAATATTAGATATTTTAATCCCTTCTATAATAATAAATCTATAAATACTACCTCTAATATTAAATATACTAGTAAGACTACCTATTTCTATAATATTTATATATTTTTATAAACCGTATTAAGGATATTATTTAAGTAAGGGGTAATACTATTATCCGCACGAACCTTTAACTATATCTCTAAGGAACTACCTAGGGATAGTATACTACTAAGCTTAAAGAAGGTAATAAACGACTCGTTACTTATAATATTAATAAATAGTATTATCTATTAATATAATAGTAGAATCCCCTACGCTATATTAGTATAGGTACGCTAATCCGTAAGAAGTATACTATATAAGATACTTCTTGACGGAGAGAGCCTTAGGAGTACTTTTAAACTATTATAAGAGTAGCTAAGGATTTAGAGATTAGGGTAATAAAGGATTATATTCTTCTTATCTAATATAGTCTTAATATAGAATTCTAGCGCGATATCCCTAAACCTAGTAATAATACTAACTATAATAAGTTCCTTACCTTATTAGATTATAAGAAGTATTAATAGTAGAATTATACGTCTTAATACTTAAAATCTTATTAGCCGTCTTAGTAAAAATAGTATAGTAGGTATTAATCTCCGTTTTAACCTTCTTAGTCTTAATTTTAGTCTTAATTATAATAGCCTTCCTAGCGGTTACTACCTTTTTAACTATAGTCACGAAATAATAATAATGCTTACTATAATAATTAGTACTAGAAGCCTCTACTAGGCTATTAACCCTACTAAGGCTATTAAAATTAGGGTAATTAGGGTGTAAACGTCTATACCCTCCTAGTATAGCTAATAAGACTTTAAATAACGGTATTAGCCCTACTAAATAGGTCTAATTCTTAGTTTAATAGGTAACCTTAGCTAGTAATAAGATCTACCTATACGTAGTACTAGCTACGAACCTATTACTTATTAATAGAGCTAAGAGGTCTCTCTAAATATAGTTAGAATGAAACTAGGATATTATATAGTAGTAGAGCTTATAATATAGAGTTTTTATATATATTATAAGCGCGCCCTTAGTATACGTAATAATACCTACCTTAGTTCCTATTAATAGTATTAGCTTAATATATAAGAGACTCTAGGTTAAGAGATAGAAGGTATACTAAGTAGAAAAGATAGAATAAAAGGCTAGGGCTACCCTACCTAACTAGG
>JAABUY010000432.1_pt1 | contig 74117 bp, 75 predicted proteins | sample 5560271 | NCBI WGS metagenome assembly JAABUY01 (sample SAMN10711886, study PRJNA513374) | rock metagenome | isolation source: Antarctica rocks | place: Antarctica: Victoria Land, University Valley | reverse complement strand
GCAGAGGAGTATGCTCTGCATAACCTGCATAACCCGTACATAAATGCGCATAACGCATGATTAGTCACACCCGCATGGCCTAATTGGCTGGAACGGAGTAAGAATCAATCAATCAATCAATCAATCATAGGGCCCTGACGGACAGTCCCCACCACAGAGCTTCAGTCTTGTCCAGAGATTGGACTAACCTGACGACCCGCATATGTCGCAATGACTGCGAAAGCGGAGACTCTGCACAACCAATTATCCAACCGTTATCAGACGTAGGTTGCCCACCTCCTCCTCCTCCCCCTCCTCGCCGCCTCCACTTATTCTTCCAGTAGCGAAGGCTTCACTACTAGTATCACCGCCGCCACCGACATCGCTGCCTCTCAGGCATCTAGGCTCAGTATCTCATGGTCTGTTTCAAGAAAAGTCCTTCGCAGCCACGAAGGCCAACAACAGGCTTCAAGTGGTCAAGTAAGGCTTTAAATCGAGCATTTTCTTCCTCTTCTGCTTCTGGTTCTCCTCCTTCTTCTGCTTCATGTTCTCCTTTTTTCTTCTCCTTCTCCTTCTCTTTCTCCTTCTCCTTCTCCTTCTCCTTCTCCTTCTCCTTGTCCTTGATGGACCTTGAAGTCCTACAAGCTGTTCTTGCGCTTCAGGAAGTGCCGCAGATCAAGAAAGATGGATAAGAGGCTTCATGATCCAAGTGTGGGAATTTATCGAGTTTGTTACCACACGAAGGTGGAAAGGTGTTCGGGACGGCATGGAAGGTCAACAGCTTGTCGCATTTTCTTCGGCTTATGGAGCATGAAACTTCGGCCTCTACATAATGCTCGTGCAAGAATGAGTTGCGCAACGGAGAAAGTCTACGTGATTGTCGAACATTCTGCTGGTTTGGAGACCCCAACAGCAAAGAGCTTGAGACTGGATCTTTTGAGCTACAATGTTACCAGAATTCCTTCAAATCTTGTGCTGTCCGCGAAGGCACACACACCCAAGGAGTAGACCCGTGTACTTCAGATGAAGTCAAGTGTATCTACCTTGGCTATATTGTCAAACACCATGCTCAGTATTAATAGATCGTAAGGATGATAGTGAACTTCTATATATAGGTAGGTTTAACGAGGGCTCTATGATTAGTAATCAGAGACTAGCGGCGTCATCCAATCACAGGGTCAACTTTTCGTACCTGATGTCTGAGAAGCAGCCAGCCCATCTCGGAGGTAATAGCAAACCGCTGCTCCTCGTCGCTCGCTGTCTTCCTTCGACCGTGGATCTACAGGTATCTAATCGGTGTCGACAAGTGGTCCTACCACCCTCCGTAGGATATCTTCAACATATATAGCTATGGAGACTGAGCGGCGTTGGTTTTACATATGTTATTTCGTTTAGAGCCAATCGCTACGGACGTTACATCGCATTCACATAGTACCCAGATCTTACACTGCATCCATCCTTCGTCATTTCCGGTCTCTAATTGTCCATGTCGGGAAGTCTGCCGTTTGACAGTCGATCATGGATGGCGACTTGAGTCTCTCCCAGTCCTTTGGGGGCCTACGCATCGCCAACCCTGATGATGCATCCCAGAATTCAGTGGGGGAACAGCGTACAGAAATACCTCCGTCAAGCCTGCAGGATCAGAACTCGGAACTGCCACCTAATCAACCAGCTCCCCAGTCGCATTCTCCACGAACACCGGATGCCTCTAATCCTGCGCCCTCACCTTCCGTAGCCGCCTCACGTCCTTATCCTACATCGCCCAAACAACAATCCACGCCCTACGTATCTCGAAACACACATAGACAATCGATACCCCTCACTTATCAGGACCAACAACAAGTTCAGTTTCCTCAGCACTCGCCCTCCATCATGCCCCAAGCTCAACGTCTACCTTCCGGAGGGTCACCTCGTCCCTCGTCTGTACTATATACTTTACCATCTGCAAATGGCTCGGCTCCTATTTTGGCAAGGGAAGGGTCATATCGGTTAAGAAGCGAGTCATCACGATCATCGATACTGGGGATGCCTAAAAGGAGTAATTCGAAGGGTGCTTCAAGTGCGATGCAAGCTGGTGTGCCCGTGAGAGAGGATACTCACAACGACCGGACATATCGGCAAAACCAACAGATACCTCCAACCAACCGGCCAACGCCGGCAAGGAGGAGCTCTAGAGGCATGGGTGGAGGTTTTGTGGGTGGGCCAATACTGAACACCCCAGGGTCCATGCCAGGTTCACCTTATGGTATTGAAGGAGGGCCCCTAACGAGTAGCGAGGACTGGAAGGAGCGAGGTGCTGCTATCGGAGTACGGCAAGAGTTTGATGCGGACGGCAACCCAGTCTCACGATTTGTCAAAAAGGGAGTGAAAGACTTCAACTTTGGTCGGACGTTAGGGGAAGGGTCATATAGCACGGTGCTGGCGGCGACTGACCGGCAAACGCTAAAGGAGTACGCCATCAAAGTCCTTGACAAGCGACACATCATCAAGGAGAAGAAGGTGAAATACGTCAATATAGAGAGAGACACACTTAATCGACTGACCGAGCATCCTGGGGTCGTCAGGCTGTACTACACTTTTCAAGACGAACGCTCGTTGTATTTTGTGCTAGATCTCGCTAGTGGTGGAGAGCTTTTGGGAGTCCTGAAGAGATTGGGCACTTTCGATGAAGAATGCACAAGGTTTTATGGAGCGCAAATATTAGACACGATCTCTTACATGCATGCAAAAGGGGTCATACATCGAGATCTTAAGCCGGAGAATGTTTTGCTAGACGATCAAATGCACGTCAAGATCACCGATTTTGGAACCGCCAAAATCCTGGACTTGCCGCGGCGTCAACAGGAAGGTACCAATGGCGCTGACGGCAGTTCGGGAGGTAATCCGATGGATGGATCGAAGGATCCAAGGGCTAATTCATTTGTTGGTACCGCGGAGTACGTCAGCCCAGAGCTGCTGATGAACAAGCACGCTTGTAAAGCAAGTGACTTGTGGGCATTTGGCTGTATCATCTACCAGTTGCTTGCTGGACGACCTCCCTTCAAAGCTGCGAACGAATTCCAAACTTTTCAAAAGATCGTGGGACTAGAATACGAATTCCCATCGGGCTTTCCAGAGGCTGCCAAGGATTTGATCGAGAGACTTCTGGTACTAGATCCATCCACACGACTGACCGTCGAACATGCCAAACGCCATGAGTTCTTCAACGGTATAGTATGGGGCAAGGGTCTATGGAAGCAGAAAGCGCCAAGGCTGAAGAGCTACACGCCACCACCAGCGGTACCTATCAAACTCAACGGCAATGCCACCAGCACTCAGGACGGGCAAAGCTTCCCGTCTAACATTGCGCCGGCGCACAGTACAAAGGCGGTACACATCGGCTCAGGCAATACCAGTAACGGGATCCCTAGGCCTTCTCCGAGAGTCATCACCGAGCTTCCACCTCCGAGTCAGCTGGACATCGAGTGGTCTCCGGTATTGACTAGAAACAATGAGCGCATTCTCAAGCTCGGTAATCTGGTCGTTTTCTCAGCACCAGCTCCTCACAGTCCAAATAGTAGAAACGGTGCAAATGGCGACCACGAGACTCCGAAGAAGTTTCGTTTCTTTGGTAGTAGCACGACCAAGAAACGCCAACGGCTCGTGATGGTGACCTCCAGTGCTCGGCTTATTCTGGTAGCAGCTGGCGGAGAAGAGAAGAAATCAAAGACGGAAATCCCACTGCTCAGTGCAGATTGTTCGTGGCGAAGCTTGCAAGACTCGAAGGGTCTGACAACGTGGCGTGTGGATACGGTGAGACATTCTGGCGGCACAACACTGTAAACTCACCGTAATAACTGTGACCTGCAGCGTGATAAATACTTCACCTTCGAAGATCCCAAACCTTCATCGAGCGACGTTGCCGCCACCGCGGCCTCGACACAAGAATGGCTTGACACCATCGAACGTGCGAAAGAGATTGCTGTCTCCCAGACTATGACCAATTCCTACTGCAGCGACGATGCCTTCAAGGAACTGCCCAGTCCAGCAAGCACTCTTGGGGGCGATCCTACTTTGCACCTGGACAACGGCACGAGCAGGAACACGCTGCAGAAGAGCCAGAGAGACTCCGATGCGGAGTCCACCAAGGGCCGGAAGCGCTTCAGCAAGCGGCAATCAAAGAGCGGCCTTACGGCAGTTTTCTGACTACCTCTCGTTACTCTGCCTCTTCTCGCCAACTCACCATTGATGAACTCTGCGTATCGAGCTGGTAGAGTGGATTTATTTTGGGGGGCTTTTATTGTCTCGCATTGTTGGGAGTGGTTACATTTTCCCCGGCTTAGTGTTTACCTTACGACTCCCCTTTTTGCTAATTGTTTGATTCTCCGTCGGCCTCGTCGGCTGGCTGTTCATGACCGTTACAACGCAGCGCCATATTCTATGCCTTCCGATTCTCTGCTTCTTCAGACGCAGGAGGGAACCCCCGTACGAGTCAAAGTGGATACACATAGCGTACATTAGACTCGATTCCCTCCTGGTTCTTGCGTTTCTTGGCATTTCTTTCAGTAACGCTTCCGTATTGACGGTCTAGCGATGTCGGTGTATCTATTCAAACCCAGCAGCTTTTTCTTCTCCGGTCCCTTTCTTCCCTTCTCACGATATACTTCCCCAAACCTTCATATCGACACTATCGAACTAGTCACTGAAGGGTTCTTGAATCGAGGAAATATATTTCTGCTCATGAGATGACACTATCATTATCCTCCGCTTCAGCAGCGTATACTTTCCGACTCCATGCCTTGGAAAGAGAGTATCAAAAGTCGCTCAAGAGTTAGAACGAACAAAATCATCCTGTAAACACATCCTTCATCCATCCACGCTCCCAGCCGCAGTCACCCCAAGAGTAAGGTCCGAAAGCCGATTCGCCGATCTCCGGGGCATCTGATGAGCTGTAGGTCTTGGAAATCGCAGTGTGCCCCAAGACACTGTCCGAACTCACTTCTGCGACGAGGACATGCTGATTTCATAGGTCTGGAGAATGGTTTTGCTGACTGCAAGCATATCGTCGGCATTCGCTGTTTGTAAGTCTTACTGTGCAGTGCCGACCATGGGTATGTTGTAGATCAAGACCCTTCCACGACGGCCAGCTGTACGTACATAAGACATGAGCACCAATCTTCCGATACCGGCGTCATAATCCCAATCAAGGGACTCTCTTTCTTCAGGTTCTCCCGTGTCCAGGATACCGATTTGAAATGTTTTCTGCTGGCATACCAGTTATGGATTTGAGATCGTGATTTGAGATTGTACGTGAAAATGTGATTTGGTAAGGGTTTTAGGGGTCAAGTCTTGCCATCGTCTATCATTCAGGGCCGGCAATCGTGTCAGGGACAACGTACGAGAATGGATGCGCGAATTAGTCACCAGTTTGTCTACCTTACGGAGGTTACGTGGTTGTTGTGAACATTATTGACTCGTACTTGTCGTCGGAGAACGTTCAAAACCTAGGACCATGTGGCCTGTATCCAGACAGATACCATGCCATACCACATCCCACCATCCCATACCGTACGATGCCACACCCGACACCGCAAAGCCCCAGACCTCCTACGCATGAAGAAATCCGAATAGAGAAGAACTTGAAACAAAGAGGCACCTGCAACTCCGCGATGACACCAGCCCAGACCACCAGAAACCCTTAATCTAAATCCATGCCACCACCCAACGCCCCACATCCATCGTCCATCTCACCACCACCACCACCACCGCGATGTGCCTCCGGCGTCCCTGCCGCCCTCAACACCTGCCCACCCTCGAAGCCCATCGGCACAGCCCTCAAATTCGCCAAGCACGCCTTCCAACTCCTCCCCACCAAGCGCCCCTCGCTCAGATCCTCCTTGAACAGATAGAAGCCATCAGCGGCAGCGACCAGGTACGCGCTCAGGCCATTGCTCTGCAGCAGGATCTGCGCGTCCCGTACGCCGGGGTAGTGGTTGTTGATGTATTTGGCCCAGCCGCGCGCGGCGGCGACGGCGTCGTCGTCGGAGGGGAGGCGCGTCCAGCCGATGCCGAGGAGGTGGGTGGAGTCATCGACTGCGGGTTCCAAGGGCGTGGATTTGGATGGAATGCAGCTGTGGATGCCTGTTGTGTCGGAGGAGAGGGTCGAGAAGGCGATGTCGTCGAGGCCCGGCGCGGAGGTGTCTAGGCGCTGGCTTTTGCGGCTAGGGAGAGCGGGCTTGATGGGCCAGATGGGTTTTCCAGTTGATGTTGACGTTGATGACGATGGCGGTTGGGGGATTCGAGCGACTTTGGCGGCGGCGGCTTCTTCGAACCAGGTTCCTGTCTGCGATTCGGCGGAGATGGAGATGCCGGTGACGGGGTTCAGGAGCGTCATGCCTTCGCCATACATCGGCTCGTACTTGGGCATGCTGGGTGGTGGGGCTGGAGCACGAGGGAAGTAGGAGCCGTCTTGGAAGTAGTCGTGGTCTGCCAAGGTACTTTCGTCACGGGAACGTTTGCGGGATGGCGCTGTGTAGACGGGCGTCCGGGATGAGGAGGGGGTCCACTGGGAGAAGTTGTTGGGTGTGAGGAGACGAGAGTCTGATTGCTGGAATGATGAGGGGTCAACGAAAGTGTGTGGTGGTTCCTGAGGCGAGAGGACCATGGTTGGCGAGTCTGAGAAAAGGTTGAAACTCATAGATGACATGGTGGAGGACGGAAATGGGAGGTTGCTAAGAGTGGAACCTTCGAAAGGTAATATTGAAGATGTACAATACCAAGTCAAGAGCAAGAATGAGAAGGTTTGAATTGAAATAGAGTAGAAATTGATGTGGATGGCCGATGAAGAAGATGGAACGGAAGGTCAAATGAGATGAAGAGATGAAGATGAGGTTGGCATTTACCCCGGAAAATGGGTTCCTGGGCGTCTCTTAAAGCCCTGAGCTGAGTAAGGTGTTTGTACCTAAGGGAACAGCCGGAGACGGGAGGCCAGCCCAGCCTTGTTGAGCTTTGGCTTCTGATGGCTGGACTGGATTGGCCAATGCCCCGATTTGGTTTAACCCTGTGGGGATCAAATGCAAGTGATCAGCATGCCAAGCTTTGGATGAGAGGTCGCCATTGGCTGACTGTAGCCCAGACTAGACCGGTTTGGGAAAAGCCGGAGCCCTTGCAGCATGCAGCATCCACGGCCCCATCGTCAGCTCGAATCGCAATTGCTGGACGGTACCGTATTTGATTAGGTAATGTTGATATGATATCTGGAGTAAGATATTATCGGGGCGAAAACCACCATAGGTACAGGGACGGTGCCCGGGCTTGTAACCTATATCGTTTGAGTGAAGGACTGTCCGGATCTATGCCCATATACTGCCTTATGTACAACGCCACATACGGAGTATAGTGGATTGAAAAGTAAGTTAAAGTAGGTAGGTATGGGAACTCTTCTGCAATTCGCAGTCGCAAGTGAACAATGGCAGTTGAGATGAGCGCTGCAGGGAGGGAGTAGACTATGACGGTTAGTATATCGGCTGCATCGTCAGTCAAACTCCGATTAGCTGCACTGCAACGCGGACTTGCCGCCGTGTACATGCCCACTATTCGTGATCTGCGGAGTGCCCCATGGCGATCAAGGCCTGCTGCTTGTTCCTCCTTCGGACGGTGTCCTCAGTTGTCCAACCCGAGTCTGGAGTGGCGAGCGTGACAGACAAACGTGTCTTTTGCTCAATCAACGGGAAGAAAGAAAGGGTAGAACAAGTTGTACAGTTCCTTCGATGCGAGCAGAACGAGGAATCGGAGGATGATCGCGTAGTATAGCAGTCCTCTGGTAGTGCTAGGGTTCATCATTCCAGCGGTTCTCTAGAAGTCTGTATGACCGAGACAACGAGAAGAGGGATGACGAAGAACAAGAGGCATGAAGCAGGTGCTGGCCCGTTATAGAATGGTGGGGCTTAGACACAGAATTCGACAGAGTGAGAGAGGTGATCCAAATTAAGCCACCATCTGCCGCGCATACCACAGTAATCAGGGAGCTCTTAAGTCCGTCCTGGGCCTTCCCTAGAGAGTGGCACGAGTGTTCAATAGGGTCGATTGCCCATAAGATGGTAGATATCATGGAAGAGCAGAGTAAAAAGGCGGAACGTTCCATCGAAAACATGCGTCAAACAATACATAGGGAGTCCTCCTATTGTACTTTAGACAAGAAGAGTCTCTGACTATCGATCGACATATCCTCAGGTGGAAATTCTCGCGTCAAGATGTGGAGAGACAGAAGCAGCTCGCTTCGTTGGAGACGGATTCGGTTTCTCCCGAAAACGTAGCTCTTGTCTAGCTCACCTGCAGTCACACAATCTAGTGGACACCCAGCAAGCCTCGTCTCCAGTGGTTTCTCTCACGAACCTAATGGCGTCAAAGCTTCCTTATACCTGCATATCCTGCCGTCTACGTTCCCTGACCAAACACCTAGACCGGCGCTCCCTCACAACATCCGCATCTGCCATCGATCAAGATGCGCCCCGTCCCTCGATTGCGCCCAAACCGACCATTGACCTGAGACACATCCGGAATCACCCTGAGCTGTACTCGAAAAACTGCCTCCATCGCAATTACAAGAATGTCAGTGACAACTCGTTCACGATCGTCAAGCTATTCGAGGAATGGCAAGCCTTGCAACGGAGTGCCCGCAATATGCGCGAGCGGAACAACGACTTGCGAACAAAGCTATCCCACAACAGAACTTTCAGTGGTCAGAATGAGGAAGTTGCAGCGGCAAGCTCTGGACAGAATCGAGAGGATGTTTTAGAGGAGGCCAGGCAGCTCAAGACCCAGCTGTCGGACATCGAGGAAAAGGAAGGCTTACTGCACACCGAAATGGAGGGTCTGGCGGCGCAACTTCCGAACATCACAAGTCCGGAAACGCCCCTGGGCAAGAAGGCAAAGGTCTTGTGGTACATTAATGACCACCCGGAGCCGGTACCCTCCCTTTCAGATAGGGTCTGGAGGTCCCACATCCACATCGGGAGTGAGCTGGAGCTGTTAGATTTTACGGCCGCGGCTACGACGTCTGGCTGGGGTTGGTACTATCTCACCAACGAAGCGGCGTTACTGGAGCAGGCTCTCGTACAATATGCACTCAGTGTCGCTATGAAGAGGGGTTGGAAGATTGTGAGTCCACCGAGCATCGTGTACAGTCATATCGCAGCCGCGTGCGGGTTCAAGCCCAGGGACCAAAACGGCGAACAACAGATTTACTCTCTACAACAGGGGAAGAAGGACCAGGCGAGAGGTAAGCCGGAGCTGAGTCTTGCGGGTACTGCGGAAATCCCGTTCGCAGGCTTGAGAGCAAACCAAATGCTCGAGGAAGAAGACTTACCGCTGAAAGTCGTGGGAGTGAGCAGAAGCTATAGGGCTGAGGCTGGTTCAAGAGGCGTCGATACCAAAGGGTTATATAGGGTCCATGAGTTCACGAAAGTTGAAATGTTCTCGTGGACAATGCCCGATGAGCCGGACTCCAGCACCTCCCACTCGGAGCTTGTCTTCGAGGAGATGGTGGAAATCCAGAAAGAGATATTGGGAGCACTAGGTCTGCATTGCAGGATCCTCGAGATGCCATCGGCAGACCTGGGGGCAAGCGCGACAAGAAAACAAGATATCGAGGCATTCTTCCCGTCCAGGCGCGAGAAAGACGAGGGATGGGGTGAGGTCACTTCAGCCAGCATCTGCACCGATTATCAAGCCCGGAGACTCGGCACGAGGGTTAGGACAGAGAAGTTTGGCCGCAAGACGGAGTGGCCACACACAGCCAACGGGACGGCTATGGCGGTACCAAGGGTACTGGCGGCGCTGCTGGAAAACGGGTGGAACGAGAAGGAGATGTGTGTCAGGCTCCCGGAAGTGCTGCGACCATGGATGGGTGGTGTCGATGTTATTAGCAAAAAGCGTTGATGCCGTTCATGTGGCAATCCCAGCATGTAATCGAGAGTTCCAGCAAGGAATCTGTGTCCAAACCTCGAGATCTGAGCGAAGATTATAATACGTGCGCAAGACGAATATCTGAGTCGTAGCATGCAATTACCTCATCGAAACTCCTGAACGGGTGAGAAAGGAGTAAAGTACATATCCGGATCGTATCTCGGAGGACGAGGACAAGAAGCACGTGGGGTTCACAGCCCCAAAGACGGCTCAAGGCTCTTGGTCTGCATGTACTGCCCGATCTTACCTACATTACATACATGGACCTTACCTTGCCTTACTTGACTGTCTCGAGTCAGACCAGGGTCCAGGAGAACAAAGATGGGGGTGGTTTAGCTGGCTCGAGAGGAACTCTGTATGCCGCGAATGGCATCGACCGTGGGACGTGCTCGCTGAGGAATGAACTCGATTGCCTTGATACCCAACAGTACTGTTGATTTGCTGTATATTTTCAGTCTCTGCATAAGGTGTTCGCCCAACGTTCGCAATGTGCGACTTCTGATATAAGTGGTTGCGCAGAGCTCGTTGCTGCTTGCTGATTGGTGCATCATGCCGCGGCTAGTGGCGGGCCATTGCGAGCCTGCATGGTCAACACTGCTGTCACGCTCCTCGAGTCCGGAGACTGGTCGCTTGAAGAGAACCGCATATGCACTTCAACGTTGCCCCTTGCGAGACGTTGCCCAGCGACGGACATTTACTAAGGCCTCTCCAATATCTAAGGTAGGGTTCGTGGGAGCCCTGAAGAGTTACCAGCGCGATCGACGTGTTGACTGTTGAATGGGCCCAGGCTAACATCACATTGCAGACACTTCTCAGTCTCGCGACCACAAGCATAATCCAACATTGAAAGGAAGCGTTCTGAAGGGCCAGTCACAATCGAGATTATTGCTGGTGTGCTGCGACGCCAGGTCATCGCGACGGGTGTTGGAGGGACCACGTTCTGGAGCAGCACCTTGATAACCGCCGTGATGGTCACAAACGCCCATTTCTGAGATGACCTCAAACAACTCCGTCCAAGACTTGCGCTCGCCGATGGTTTCGCAACCGCATTCCCCCAACCGTGCGCTCTCTGTCCGCGGCCCTCCTTCCGTCTCCTCGCGCACCACTACCGGCCGCCGTCACCGGTACAATCGCTCTCACAATGGCGGATCAACGTACCAACTGCACAACGACTTCCCATTCTTTGGCGCCACGGGAGATGTGGAGATTGTCATCAGCGCTGGCGCGCAGGAAAACCGATATCTCTTGCATAGACTCATACTGGCGCAATGCTCTGGATTCTTCGAAGCAGGAACGAGCGATGAATGGTCTCGTGCACAAGCGCAGGCGCAGGGTCAAAGATACGGTCATGATCAAGCAACGGGACTGGCGAGAATCGGTGAGGATGAGGCTTCAGGACGGGAGCTGGAACCAAGTGGCGTAAGATTGGGATTGGAGCCCCAGAGGAAGCTGAGATGGAGATATGAACTCGACTGGGGTAACAAGGAGGATGAGGTGCCGTTGCTAGTACAGAAGGTACGTATCGGAAGTACAGCTAAGTGTTCACCAGGTCCTGACAGCGTGTTTTAGACGCCTTCGTCAACATTGTTTGGTGGAGATCACACTCCGCGACCTCCACCTATCCGCAACAAACCACCACCTCCGCAAGCAGGTTTCTTTCGATCTATGGCGAATCTTTCTGCGATGCACTCAGCCATGCATTCCGCAATACATATACCCCATTCGAATCCACCACCAGATTCATCTCTCGACACTTTACATGACTATGAAAATCTATTTCGCATCTTCTACAACTATGCACCCATGCTTGACGGGGTTAACATCGCAAACGCATACATTGAGTGCAAGAGTCTCCTTGCGTTAGCAGATATGTACGACGCTCTAGAGGTGGTAGGGCCACGGATAGATCATCACCTGCTACAATTTCAAGGCAGACTTTGGAAACAAATCGCAAAATATCCGCCGAGTTACCTGAAACTGGGCTATCTCGCACGTTCGAAGGTCATCTTCTCTGAAGCGCTCATTCACGTGGTCGGTCAATGGCCGTCAGGGACCAACCAGTTGCGGAATAATCTTCCAGACTCGGTACTAGATGTTATAGAGGACAAGGTTGAAGAGTTGGAAGACATGAAGGCAAAGATCGAAGGTCGGCTGTTTCGCCTCAATCTGACCACATCCCGTGGTGACCGTGTCAGCCCAACAAATAGCTATCTCGACTGGATGGCTGTCTCGCTCTTCCGTCAATGGCTTGCAGAGAATACGACTCCACCACCGGCTCCTATAATGAGAACACCGCACCCCGATCCACGACGGCCTGCACCTCCAGTACCGCCTCCACCGCCGTTGAACACAGGCAAGATCTACCGCCTGCTCGGTACTGGTGGATCATCTTACCTTCCGCACGATGAGCTGAAGCGTTTCTTGAAGCTGAGGCCTGAAGACTATCGCCGGGACAATCTTAAGAGGTTTGAGAAACGCATGGATGAAATCAAGAATATAGCTAGGGAAATAGTGAAGCCTCTCATGAAGGATTACCTAGAGCTGGATCTCGGGAGAGACGGAGGTAGTGTGGGATATCTGACCTGTACGAAGGTCGAGGAAGTTGACTATCCTTGGGACTGATATACCCTGCTGTTGGAATGGGCGGGCAGGTTTGAAGGTTATCCTGTGTCTTTTCGAATACCCTGGTTTGGATGCGTAATGTGTGATGACGGCTATGAGGGCGTTGTTTAGCGTTTGCCTGTTCTGCGTGTCTTAAGAACCATATTCTGACATCTGAAAGCCTGTTGTGCTTATATTCTTAGGCAGAAGTATCCTATAAGAACCAATACATGAAGCCTTGGTCTGATCGCTCTTCAATCCATGCCTTCACATTTGGGCCCCCAGGCTCTCACACGTCGGATTAAAGTCATCCCGGCCGCCGGGCACGGTGCACCCCTGACCCTCAACGTTTTGAAACAGAAGCGTCATCAGACTTAACTTACCGCCACCGACTCTACAGACCTGCTTGCGTCTTCTCACCTTCGCACCTCGCCGACCATGGCCCTCACCTTGACATAAGGTCTCCCCACCAGCCACAGCCCTCCAACCATGCTCGACCCCTTCTTCTCCCCTCCCGCCCTCATCACCACCCTCACGCAACCCATCGCCGACCTCTTCGGCCTAACCACCCTCCCCCTCCACGCGCACGAGATCCTCGCCGCCTTCCTCTTCTACCACGGCATCAACACCTACCTGTCCCCGCTCCTCTCGCGACGGCTCTTCCCCACCACCTACGCCGCCCTGCCGCCGCGCACGAAGCTGAACTGGGACGTGCACGTCGTGTCGCTGGTGCAGAGTAGCCTGATCAACGCGCTCGCGCTGTGGGTCATCTGGATCGACGAGGAGCGCCAGACCATGGCTTGGCCCGAGCGCGTCTGGGGCTATACCGGTGGCGGTGGGATGATTCAGGGGTTTGCGGCGGGGTACTTTCTCTGGGATCTGGTGGTTAGTAGCATGAATGTGGGCGTGTTCGGATGGGGGTTGTTGGCGCATGCTGTTGCGGCGTTGGTGGTGTTTAGTCTTGGATTCGTGAGTCGTTGCCTTTCCTCCCCTCCTCTCCTCTCCTCTCCTCTCCGCTCTCGCGCGTGTGCCAAGTGCTTGGGCAGCCACATACGGCACCCAGCGGCTTACCTACTAAATCTCTCGGTGTGTCATTAGCGACCGTTCGTCAACTACTACGGCCCGACCTTCATCCTGTACGAGCTCTCCTCGCCCTTCCTCAACTTCCACTGGTTCTTCGACAAGGTCAACATGACCGGCTCGCGCCCCCAGCTCTACAACGGCGTCCTCCTGCTCGTCACCTTCTTCGCCTGCCGCCTCGTCTGGGGCACCTACCAGTCCATCCGCGTCTATCAGGACGTCTGGGCCGCCCTGCACCACCCCGGCACCCTGCTCGCCACCGATCCGGGCGTCGTCGCCGCGACGGAGAAGAGCGTCGATGCCGGCGTGGGGATGATGCGCTTTGCGGGGGATCGGACGGTGCCGATTTGGTTGGCTTGCATGTATTTGGGGAGCAATGTCGTGCTGAATACGTTGAATTTTTATTGGTTTGGGAAGATGATTGAGACGGTTAAGAAGAGGTTTCAGCCGCCGAGGGAGAGGAGGCGGAGTAGGGATGTGGCGGTGCCGGTGGAGAATGGGAAGATGGGCGGGGAGGAGAGGGTGAGGGGTGACTTAAAGACTAAGGTTGTTGTCGATATGGACGAGACGGGAAGGAGTCGGGTGGTTGTGGAGAAGAGGGAGGTGAGGAGGAGGAAGGCTTAAAGGGCTTGTAGATCGGTTATCGTCACAGGTTACCTTTTCTCGACGAAGAGATTTCGCCACGAGGTAACATACGGTTGGGTACTGTGGGAAATCCGAGTAGCTTAGAATTTAATTTGACTGATACGACCCGCTGCACGGGCCCAACGGCGATATACGCCGCCCTACCCAGTGGTATCTCTGATTAATAACAACGCCAAGCTCGCTCTAGGAAGCGCATACTGCGGTTGGCCGCCAAACGCCGGCTTAACGCGCCTTCGCAAGCTGAATTCCCACAGCCTGCTTGACGATATCGGTACCCCAAACCCCATTCGCCCCACCCCTCCTGAATTCCTCCCCCGGACTCTCCTCGTCCATACCCCGAGACGCCTCACCAAGAACGACCTCCAGGTCCCTTCTCTGGCTACTGGTCCACCTCCTAACGAAGTTCGCCGGATCCTTACTCATGCTGGTGAAGAAAGCGTGTTTGGCTTTCGAGTGCTGGATGGCTTCAATCACGAGGGCAAGTTGGTCGTCGTGGGTGACGATCTGGCGGAGGGTAGCGGGGTAGGTTGGGTCGGTAGTCAGGGCGAGCATCTTGGCGCGCAGTGGGTCTTCCATCGGTACGCGGACGTCGTAAATGGTGGGGGTGGGGTCGCGGTGGTGATCGGGGTCGACGCGGATGGTGTAGGCCAGTTTGAGGGGTGGGAGAGGGGAGATGTGTGGAACGACGAGGTTGGGGATGTGTGGGAAGAAGAGTTGGTCGGATCGAAATACCTGTGGGGTCTATATTTCAGTCGTCTGCAGGATCAGATTCGGGTAAGTTGAGATGGAAACGTACGGCTCGTAGGCGCTCATCACAGCGGACACCGCGCTTCTCATCGTCCTCCAGAAGACCCAGTGCTCTTACGTAGTCCCAGATACCAGTAACGATCTCCCCTCTCGTTGCTTCCTGTACGTCAAGCAACTCCGAAAGTTCCTTGCTCAGTCGATACCGTTCAGGGTTCTCGTCTCGTACCAGACTGATTGTGCAGTTGATGTTCTCGTCACTTTTCCGCTCAAACTCCAAGCAGTCAAAGTCTGCTGAAGCCGGAGGGTTGGCGGTGTTTGGATGAATGGGAGGTTTCTTCCACTCTATCGCGGCCACTGCGTCGGGCTGAGCTGATTTTCCCCTGTCAAAATCGACAGTAATGGATTTAAAAAAGTGTGACAACTTCTTGCGGGGTGCAGTTGTTGCATTCTGCTTGCCCGTCGACGCTGGAACGTCCTCGTCCTGCTCCATCGCGTCTACATCTTTCTCCCCAGCATGTTCGGGCTCTGCCTCATCATCACTATCCTTATCTAGAGAGCCATCAGTATCTTCATCCTCCAATAGTCTCCCCTCGATCTTAACCCTATATGTCGCCTCCATACCAGTACTGAAGTCGAAAGCGTTTTCATCCAGTCCCCGAGCTTGCCAGGGTTGATTCTCTGCCGTATTTGAAATCCAGATGCGCAAGATCTTGTAGCTCTTTCCCTCACGTTTGACAGAGTCATGAATGTCCAGTCGCTTCCTCATCATAGCCGCATCTAAATGTCGCTCGACCTCACGCAGATCCTTGTACTGTTGAGCTCCTTCGCCAATGATGATACTTTCCACGCCATCGGGTATGTTCTTATCGGTGGGTTTGTTCGCTCGACGCTTAGCGCGTTCGGTCTGAGCCAGCAATTGTGCGTTGCTGGGGGTTTGCTGAGCGTGTGCGGCTGCAACGATTGGACCTGAGAGATTGTAAGTAACAGGTTCGTTGGGAATGGTTCAGGCTCTTGAGCATACCGGGACCTCTTCGAGCACCAGAAGTATGTGGAGATCTCTGGGTAGTTTGCTGGTAGTTGCGATATTGAGTCTGCATCGGCGTATTCATGGTGGCGCGTATGACTGGTATTTATCCTTGTTAATCGTTTTCGAGCTCTTTTGCAAACTTCGCCCGCTCTATGTTGAGATAGTCTTCAATATAGAGACTGAGGAGCAGAAAGTGAGCGTCGGTTGTTTTGTTGGCAGAACAGCCCTCGGTAAGGATTATCGTTTGTCCGGCCTGGGCGGCCGCGTCCCGTGCGTTATTGGTCAGTATACTGTTCCGAAGTAAACAATACCTACGGAGTGACAGTCTCTGGCGTTCTCTATGTTTATGATAGTCCTCGTCGTACACCAGTGGGGCCTGCATGGCGTCGTAATCTGACAACTTGGTCAAGAAATTTGCACCAGAGGGCTCGGCGCCCTAGCGATAACGACTAAGCAAAAATCCTGACCTGACTGTCAAACGTTCAGGGCTCGCATCATATACAATCTCTTGGATTGTCCTCCGTTGCCTATTTCCCTGTGTTCTTACGGAACACGTCTGCCCAAACAATATGAAGTCTGCTGGGTCGCCAGGTTCTATATCCATGGAGGCTGTCTGATAACCGATAGCAGCCTTTGCCCGAGTTGAAACACATTCCTGGATAATCATGAGCTCACATCTGGGCATCTCACGGGATTCAAGCAGTACTGACTAACAACAACTCAGCGGATTTCTTTGTACCTGCTTGGTAGACTCCAACAGCCAAGCTTGCTATACTCATTGGGTCACAACTCCCTTGCGGTGTGAATGCGTTACCTACGTTGTTGACCCCTATAGTACCCTCGAGCCCATACTCCTGCACCATTTCTGGAATCTGCAAAGTACCTCGGACTCTTTCGCCACTTGCAATTTTGTCGCTGGTAGGCCTGCCCATCATAAAGAGATCTGATGTAGGTAGGCCAACGAAATGGATGGGCAGGTCCCCAATTTCATCTTTTAGCTTCATCCATTCCTGCTTCTTGAACAGTGTCAGTCGGGTGCAGTGACCTAATACGATGGTTTTCCCCTTCTCTGCTCGACTCGTCCACTTCTTCTCCTTGAGTGTCTTCAACACAAACCAAATCAAAGGCTCCTTATCGGGATCAACGTTGTAGTCCAAATGGAAGTCTAGATGCAACTGCCTCTCCAGCGCAATTTCAACAGCCCATTCAACATTCCGCTTCATCTTCTCCTCGTCCTCTTCCACATATGGAGTGGTGCCCACAACGTCCACGCCCTGGCGTTTCAAAGCGGTCTGCATCAGTATCCGCATCTCCTCCCCACCATCTCCTCCCGAGAACAGTGGCAATTGAGCAAAAACACAAATCTGAACCTCGCACCCCCTCGAGAACTGTTCCTTCAGCTTCAAACCTGCATCGAGGCACTTGAACCCCACTCCTTCGTCTACCTCCACGAATGCCCGCATATGAGTGACACCAGCAACAACGCTCTCCTCGATCAGCCATCCCCCCCTCCTCAATAGATCTTCCTCCTCAAATCTCGCTTTGGCCTTGTTCGTAAGCTCCATTGCCTCACCGAAGTCACCCTTTACAATTTCCAGATCCGTGTATTTAGGGTCTGACAGAAGAAAGCACTTGTCCAAGTGGATATGCGGGTGACATAGCGACGGCGCAAGGAACTGCTCCCTAGCATCAAGGAAACCGGAGACATAAGGTGCTGTAAGGGCAGAGCGGTTGTGTTCTCCGATACTCTTTACCCGGCCGCCGTCGATAGAGATATCCCATAGTGTATCTGGGTGCTTGAGAGGAAGCCGGACGCCTGCAATCTTGGAAAGCGTAGAATCGGGAGACTCTGGTGCAGAGGAACGATCAAGACCGAGCGTTCTTTCGGGAAGACCAAATTGGACTTTAGATATCTCTTCCTGCAAGTCGATCCCATGCCCAGCTAGGAATTTCGCAGCCATGTTGGTCAATTGTCAGTCACGGCCGCAGGCAGAAATTAGATGACCGAAAAGCACTCATCAGAACATGTAGAACATGAGATTACAGCTCTCATGCATAGCGGTTGCAGTGTGTTTCTGAACTCTTAACATCGAACAACTACTACGTAGAGTAGAATGCAAAGCATCATCGCTTAAGTATTTAGCGGCCACTGTGATGGGAGATAGAGGAAGTAAATCGTAACTGGCAACAGTGCTATGTATGCATAATCGAGGTTTACAGGCGTCAAGCAAGCAGCTGCTGTGGAAAATGCTACCGGGCGTTCAACTTTGCTTTAGCTCCAGCTGATAACCCCGAAGATTGGTCCTTGATGCTCAGCCTGAGATGCTGCCGCCTCAGGTCCACGCTGCCGGAAGTCTTATCATCGCCTACCTTTTGCGTTCGGAGCTCCAATCTCTGTCAATACTCGTCTTCACACCTCTGCTGGCGCCAGATCGAGAATCTATCTCGTCTCGAACACTTTAATGCCCTGTGACCTCCTCCGTTCGGACTCTGCTTGATCGAAGATCGGCCTTGTCCATCATTGAACTTCACGCGGGCCGCCCCGACTCTCACAATCCCCCTTACTGTGTGTGGCCTCCGGATTTGCACCATCCTTGCTTTGCTCATGCCTCCTTTCAAACTCGTGCAGGAAGTCGGCCCCATCACCTTCGTCCTCATCCTGTTCTGGAGCTAGGTGAAGCGGTCTCTTCGCCGCTCTGGTCCAGAACATCAAAGACCTCGAGCTAATCTGCCCGTTGACTGATTGACATAGCTGCTCAACGGCCACGAAGAAAGCCTCTGCCTCCGGTTCAAGACCGAGGACCCTCAGGGAGCGGATGATGCGTGTGATGCGTAAGTGATTATGGTTGAATTGCATGACCCAGTTCTTGGATGCAGACACGAAATCTGCTGCTGGTGATATCTTCAGCCCGCCGTTTGCCTCTTGTAGCTCGAACCCATAGAAGCTCAGTATCCGTTTGAACGACTCTCTCAACCTTGCACGAAGCTCGGGGCGGCAATGAAACGCGTCAAAGGTAGCTCTGTCAATCACCGGAGCTTGGAAATTGACGGGCGAGCGTTCTGGCAATGGGAACATGATCTGGATGTAGTTGTGAGAGTACTCTAATTCTCCGTCCGGCCATTGTAGTATGGATGACAACGTTCGGCCTTTGAAGTCTCTCCCACCATTCGGATGTTCGTAGAAGCTTACAAGCTCAGGCTGGGCACGATGGCTGTTGTGCTTTGCCATACCGGTGGTTTGGAAGAATGTGTTGAAGTGGGAGCTTTGGCTGTTAAGGATACTTGATGGAGCTGTTGTACGAAAGGATCTAGTGGAGACCAGTCTCTGTGTGTTGGGCACTGTAGGCATGGCATCACTGTTGTGGTATTCTTGTGGTGAATGGAAACTGTCAGAGTGTAAGTGAGGAAATGCGTGCTGGCTTATGTAGTAACAACACCTGTAGTAGCCATAAGGTAATTAGGTAGCTAGGCCACAAGACATCCAGAAAGCAATCTCCTACTGCTTTCCTTACAGGCATCTATAAATTGGCTATTTCTACAATAAGAGCATTCCGAATAGCAGTTCATGGTGGGCTGAAAGCCAGCGACTGTAACTCCTCTTCTATGCCTGAAAGCGACTTCCTCGAGGGCATAGTTATTTGACATGCTCAGTCTCAGCTGTCAGAGTGCCGTAAGCTTCTATAAACGCGCTCGATCAGCAAAAGATCCAGTATGACCATGATGAGCGCTGATTTGCTTCGCCGGAGCATTTTCGAAGACAAGCAACTTCATTTGGTCATTGGGTCGATTTGCAGCTTCCATAAGCATTCTTCCCACTGCCCAACACCGAGTCGGCCAGCGTTCTGAGATGACAGCATCGTGATGACGGAATAAAAAATAAAGGCGGGTAGTAATGGTGCTGCTAAAAGTCATGAAATATATCCGTTGGGCTGTCACCAAAGAGGCAGAAAAGACACCGCCGGAGACACTAACACCGTGTTCCGGCGCAACGTCTAACGTCTGACGTTCCCCAGGACAACACTGCCTTGAAAAGAGTGTCCTATTGCTGGCTCAATAATGCTGGGTTTCAAGGCAACTGCGATGACATTGACCGAGCTTTTCGAATGACCTTAGTATAACATCTAGCCCGGCAATAGTCTTCCATCATCAAGTACCCTCTACCTGAATCTGCCTTCGGGCTGATATAGGTTCAGCTTCCATAACAATGCCACAAGAGAGATACCCACATAATAAGCCATGGCACCAACACCTCACCGTCGATCTGCTCCTTCGAGTTGCAAACAACACGGTCCTCCATCCATTCGTTGCCTGGATGATACCTCTCTGCCTGCGCGCCAGAGCAGTTGCTTACGAAACCGCCTCTTTTAGGATATCCGTCGCTTACGCTGCCCTCCTGACCATCTTGTATGTTCTTTCCATCCTCAACGAACGGATAGCGTATGGGAGACCTCGGACTGTGGATCTGAGTGAAGAGGTCATCGTGATAACAGGGGGCGCGAGCGGACTGGGCCTGCTGATCGCAGAGGTATATGGGATGAGAGGTGCGAGTGTAGCGGTGCTGGATATCCGAGAGCTGGAAAATGAGGAGGCTAGAGGTGTTGCTTTTTACAAGTGTGACGTTGGGGACCGAGTGCAGGTCGCAGCTGTGGCCAAGCAGATCGAGCAAGATGTAGGGCTACTCTTTAGTGCAAGTGACTGTCCACATATGCTGATGCGTCCTGTACATGAAGCTTGGTACACCCACCATCCTCATCAACAATGCCGGTGTCGTGAATGGAAAGCCCCTTCTTTCCCTCACTGCCCAGGATCTTGATACCAATTTCCGAGTAAATCTCTTGTCGCACTTCCACACCATCCAGACGTTTCTTCCCGGCATGTTGGCCGCCGAGAATGGTGGGACCATCGTCACAGTCTCTTCCGTACTCGCTCATCTGGGGTGCGCAAATCTTTCCGACTATACGGCTGCTAAGGCCGGCTCACTTACTCTTCACGCCTCATTAAGCGCAGAGCTCGTGAAGTATCCGAAGATCAAGACCCTGCTTGTGGCGCCAGGTCAGATAGCAACCTCTTTGTTTGAAGGAGTTCAAACCCCAAATAACTTCCTTGCACCGGTTGTGGAGCCAGTAGACGTGGCCAAGGAGATTATCGCAGCAATTGACGCCGGTGCCAGTGGAGAACTGGCAATGCCATTGTACGCGCGGTGGATAGAGGTGTTAAGTATCTTACCAGTAGGGTTGCAGAAGGCACTGAGGTGGGCCAGTGGGATGGACAAAGCCATGGAAGCGTTTAAGGGGGCAGGTTGTGCAAGTGGTAGGGAGTTTGAGGTGGTGGAGGGAGAACGAGATAGTGTAATATCTAGCAAACACAAATAAGTGCAAGAAGCCGACCGTAAGATGCGACACACTGGTGTATCTGCAGGACACGGCAATCAAGCTTGTATAACAGCACGTAACCCAAATGTGAATTTGCTGTACACTTAGAGAGCTAGAAGATAATATGTATGAATTTGGCAGTGGTATGTGTGAAAGAAACGACCGAAAAGAATGCAGTGTCGTTGTTGATTGGTCACAGATGGTGCATCTTTCATCCCTTCACACATAACCTGCGTCGTGGTTCGAGATAAAGCAAATTGAACCATGAAAGGGCACGGACCGGGACTCGAACGCGGGCATCTTGATATTTTCCCTTCTAGCTCTTACTCAATTGGGAGTTGTTCCGTTCAGCGAAGTTGCTCCCCTGATCGTACCCCAGCCCAGTCACCCTGGAACCATCCCTACCCCTCCCAGGCCTCAAAAACCGCAAAAGAATATGACCAGTGGAAGGATTCGAACCTTCGTCTTGAATCTGTGAGCAACTACCCGGGCAAACTAACCAAGAATCTTGGCGGGTACCCGGGCAGCCCCCTCCTTAGGAGGGGGAGTGGCACTTCGATCCACGCCTTACCAACTAGGCCACACTGGCTGTTTGTTGTAAAGTGATAGGCGAATCGCAATATATAAACTCCTAGTGGTCACGGAAAGACCCTAGGCGCTACGAATCGGCCGCGAGAGTCCGTGTTCCGTAGCGTGAAGTTCTCAAGCTTCAAATCACCATAGAGCAAGACGAGCATTGCAAGCATCCCGACGCGTCATCTTGGTGCTTTTCGAGGCATCACTGTGCCCATTCTTCCAGGGCAGTACGGCTACCAGCTCCTGATTGACACAAAGTGTGTCAGCAAGCTTTCTCACCACCACAACAGCAGCAACAAGAAACAAAGATTCTTGCACACTTACAGCACATAGCAACGCGGCAATAACCGCTGCCACATAGCTCATGTCGCACCCAGTCTACCTAGGAATACGACCTCAACACAGACTTCTACTCTTCAGTTGCTAGAATCATCTTCTCCCTCTCACTCCTCCGCTTGACCAAGCTTTTCTTACTATGCTTTCTCTCGTTCTCGTGCTTCCGCTTGATCGACTTTAGTTCCTCGGCCTTGATCTCACCGGCCTTCTTCACTTGCTTGGGCAAGTGTCGATGTCGCTTGATACGTCTAATCTCAGGCATGTGCTTATACCTTTCCTTCAGAGTCTCGTTGTACTCAAGCTTTTGTCGCTGGCGAGCTGACTTGATGCCTTCCCGCTTAGAGGCTTCAGCACGCCATAGCCTTATATTACCATCGTCTGATCCAGTCAAGAGAAACTGCGAGTCAGGGGTAAATTTGGCAGAGAAAACCCTAGCTCGGGATCAGCATACGTTAATCTGGTAAGCATGTAGCCTCCTTACCTCTGCATACGCTTTGTATGATAGATGTCTCTAGAATGACCGCCCGACCTGTTCCACAACCTTACAGTGCGATCGTAAGAAGCACTGACAAGCTCCTCTCCCGTAGGACTAAAATCTACATCCATGACGGCAGCAACATGATCCTTCAGCACGTTCAGAGCTCGATCGAGCTTTCTCATGTCGAAGATATAGATGTTGTGATCTTCATTGGCTGCCGCAAAATTGAAAGCCTCCATAGGATTCCACGATATGGCATTCGTCGCTAGGCGAAGAACAACCTTGGACAATGGCGACGACGTGCGGAGGTCATACAATACAATTGAGCGGTCAGTCGCCGCGGAAGCCAATATGGACGTCTCGGTCTGGTTAAAGGCCAACGTATTGATGGTATCGGTCGACGTCGGCCAATGAAGGGTTTGAGTAGCCGCGGAAGAGGGGCGCGATAGGTCAAAAATCGATATCACGCTGGAAGACGCCGCGAAACTTGGAAGACTCCGATGATGGGATACACCAGTAAAAGCAGCCTGTCCTAGATACGTAGCCGTTGGTGGAGTTCCGGAAGGAGCGTTATACGGATCGAACAGCTTGATCGTCTTATCACTTGCGCAGGAGAGCAGCTTCTGGTCCTTTGTCCAGCACATCCCTTTGACGATGCCTTCATGGGCTTGCGCATTCCATATCTCTTCCCTGCTGGTCAGGTCCCAGACTTTTACTACCCCGTCACCGCTGCCGCTGGCGAATCTCTGAAGAGACCCGGGGTCCTTGGCCATAGTATAGACTCCGTCTACGTGCCCCTTCCCTAGCTGGGCCAGGAAAGGGGCAGCAAACATCCGTTCAAGTTTGGTAGCATTGAGCGCTCGAGTATACTCTCTAGCTTTCTCGAATGGGTGCAAGGCAGGATCTAGGTTGCGAGGCTGCCTTGTCACGTTCGATCCAGGGGTTTGATGGGAGGCGCTCGAGCGCGTCAAGGCTTTGATCTTCTGTCCCTGTTGTCAGAACATATATGAACGTAACGACGTAGCCAATCCATACCATTTTCGCTCCTGCAGGACGTCTTGGTATTTACGACAAACTCATCACTTCCCTTCGAATTTTTTAGATATCAATTCAGCCTAGGTCGTATGCCAGCACTGCTGACTAATCAAGAGGTTAGTGAGCTGTTACGGAGGCCTGGTATAGCCAAGTAATCACTTCTGAACACCGCATCGACAGCTCCAGGGTATCAATATTGTTTCTTATTACGAGCTCGGTGTGAGATTAGTGGTATACACTCTTGACAGTCTCCATCCATACTAGCCACCTTTCCTCAGCATGGTGCCTAAGCCTGATAACGCCAAGAGGATAGCTGAAGCACAAAAGCTTGCAAAGACCGACGTCCCAAAGGCGGAAGCTATCTACAAAGATGTACTTACAGAAGGACCAGACTCAGGTGAGGCGGCATTGCGGGACTATGAAGTAGCACTCATGGGCCTTGGGGAGATATATCGAGACACCAAGAGACCAAATGAGCTTGCAGACCTAGTCAAAACAAGTCGTTCAGTTCTGTCCTCGTTCGCCAAAGCAAAGACGGCGAAGCTAGGTTAGTACATTACTCCAGCGAACACAGAGACTCCAATCTCATGCGCTCCAGTTCGACAGCTCCTCGACCTATTCTCCACCATCCCAAACACCGCCGATATCCAAATATCCGTCACCAAATCATGTATCGAATGGGCCATCTCCGAACGTCGAGGCTTCCTCCGTCAAAACCTCGAAACGCGGCTCGTCTCTCTCTACATGCAAAAGCAATCCTACTACGACGCCCTCACCCTCATCAACAGCCTCCTCAAAGAGCTCAAACGCCTCGATGACAAACTCGTCCTCGTCGAAGTGCAACTGCTCGAATCCCGCGTCTACCACGCCCTGGGCAACCAGCCCAAAGCCCGCGCCGCGCTGACCTCCGCCCGCACGTCCGCCGCATCCGTCTACACGCCACCCCTCCTGCAAGCCGGGCTCGACATGCAATCGGGCATGCTGCACGCCGAAGACAAGGACTTCAACACGGCCTTCTCCTACTTCATCGAGGCGCTCGAAGGCTACCACTCGCAAGACGAGTCGGCCAAAGCGACGTCCGCCCTCCAATACATGCTACTCTGCAAGATCATGCTGAACTTGGTCGACGACGTCAACAACCTCATGGGCTCGAAGCAAGCCGTCAAGTACGCGGGCAAGAACCTCGAGGCGATGAAAGCCGTGGCGCGCGCCCACTCGAACCGCAGCCTGGAGGAATACGAGAAGGCGCTCTCGGACTACCGCTACGAGCTCGGCAGCGACCCCTTCATTCGCAACCACCTCCGACGCCTCTACGACGCCATGCTCGAGCAGAACCTGATCAAAGTCATCGAGCCCTTCAGCCGGGTCGAGATCGAGCACATTGCGAAGATGGTCGGCTTGGATACGCAGCAGGTGGAGCGGAAATTGTCGCAGATGATCTTGGACAAGGTGATTGTCGGCGTGCTGGATCAAGGGGCGGGCTGTCTGATCATCTTCGAGGAGGCGGAGCGGGATCAGGGGTATGATGCCGCGTTGGAGACGATCGAGAAGCTGAGCAGTGTCGTGGACGTGTTGTATACGAATCAGGCTTCTTTGCTGGAATGAGGGGCCGGCGAAGGGGGAGGGTCTGCAAGCTTATAGTTCGGAAAGCGACCTGCATACGGGTCTGTATAGTATCATAGCAGAAGGTACAGATCAGGATCTAGAGAACAATGGCATATGTTTCTACGTAGATGGAAAGCCTGATGCATGGATCTCCAATGTGGACCGCGTCTGCAGCGTCTACGCACAATTCGCGGCTTCTACTTTCCAATCCTACTCTCCTATTATCACACTACTCCTACCAGAGGAATACTGATCTCATGGCACACAACACACACGATACCTTACATCAGACTACTGCTGAGTCAGGACAAGGCTGAACGATGGCGTGTAGGTCAAGATTAGATAAAAGGCTCGAAGACCAGTTCTCGCACTGTCACATGTCAGGAGCACCCTTCCAAAAGGCATCAGGCATCATCCCAACAGGATATGAATTGGGTTCGTATTCAGGCTTCGAAATGCTATCAGAGCCATATTATTAATTCCCCGGAGACGAGTCCGTGTAGCTTTCAGGAAGAAGACTCTACCGGCTCCTCGTACACCCAGAGACGATTGATATTGCAGGATATGCAAGAGGCTCGGTAGGGAACGGAACGACAGGGGTTGTTTATCGGTTGTGGGCTCGTGTTTTCGAAATGGGCTGAGTATTTTAGGTGAGTTAGCCAAGATGGCCTGATCTTTACTTGTAGGTACTGGATACTTTGCAGCATTGCTTTCAGACAGATGCAGCTTTGCGAGTCTTTGGCTACCTTAAGGGATCAAGAGAGAGTGGGAGCATGTGAAGATGCAGTGGAAGGAACGAGGTAGCATCCCACGCGGTCGAGGACGTAATGATGCCTAAGGTAGGTAATGTAGATCTCGCTCCTCTCTATTAGAAAGCGTTATCTGGTAAGTTATCACGATGCTCTGCCGACTTGACACGATGGTTTCGCAGTCAGAAGTAAGGTAGTACATGTGTCCTACAGCTAAAGAGGTAATTTAAGCGAGCTTTCACATGCAAACGGCGTCAGTCAACAGAAAGTTTAGAAAGTGTTTTTATTGGGATTTCATGATTACCTTGTCTTGTGGTCGTGCGCAAAAGGGACTGGAGAGAGGATGGTGAAGGATAACTTAGGTATCACTGGAGTGCTATCAGCAAGTTGCCGCAACATTGATACGTGGTGTTTGAACATCATGGACTGCGGTTGAAGGTCTTACATCATCGTTACAAGTGAAAGTGCAGAGGGGCAGTTTGGAAAAAGATGCGGCTATCCAGATAAGGGGGACTTTAGATTGGCGGAATAGCATGTGATTTTAGCCTGGGCCTGACGCAGCCGCTCTGTGATTCGCTGGCGATTCCAGTGATGTGGTACCTTAGCTGTCAAGCCCCAAGGAACCGGTTTTGTAAGAGATATTCACATGCAAAACTTGGTTCCAGCATTTAGCTACCTTACTTCTTAACACCCATCACAATCTCTTCTCTAAACCTCTAAACACCTTCATCTCTTCCTTCCACTCATCCCCAGCTTGATCATCACACGCAAAGTAAGACACCTTTTCTTGTGTAGCTGCTCAGACGGATATTGACTTGTAGAACAGACACGAGCTTTGATAATATCTATTCGAATGCCTCACTCACAGAACGAAAACGACATCATGAGCCAACCAATGGTCAACGGTGACAAGCCGTCTTCTCAGTTCTTATCCGTAGGTTGATCACTTACCTTACAATTGGACGTTGAAGCTAACTCACCCTTCAGCACCTCACATCTTACCCCGTCGTCAGCGACTCCATCTCCACCTTCAAGAGCAATCCTTACGGAAAGAAATCTCTTGACCTCGCCGACACCGGCTTCGAAACCTTTGTCAAGCCCGTCCTTCCATACGCCCAGAAACCCTACGGACTCGTCGCTCCGATCGTCGCCAAGGCCGACGCCATCGCCGAGGGTGGCCTGAGCAAAGTCGACCAGACCTTCCCGATCGTCAAGGAAAACACATCCACGATCAAGGGAACCGTCCTGGACTATGCATTCCTCCCCTTCCGTCTGGCGGGCGAGAGCAAGAATTACGCCTTGAACACCTACAGCACCGAGTACAAGAAATGCGGCGGCGACGGCATGGTTGCGGGTGGCAAGGCCCTCATCACCACCGGCCTTGTCTTCACGTCGGATTCCTTGGCTTGGCTCAGCAGTTTCTTGGGCGCCAGGAAGGAGCAAGCCAAGAGCGTGGCGCAAGACGCCAACCGTGTGGCAGAAGACGCCAGCCGTGTGGCGAAGGACAAGACCAACCGTGTGGCACAAGACACCAACCGTGTGGCACAAGATGCCGGCCGTGTGGCGAAGGAGAAGACCAACAACTGAGAGGTTGCCCTTCCTGGATACATATGGCGCTGGTGTTGGGCAGACGGATAGCATCGGTTGTCGGAACTTGGTCCCCATCTCTTGCCCTCTTCCGTGAGCACCTGGAGGCGACCTTTGCATGTACAGGCGGTTGATTTCACGGTTTTGCTCTCGGACAGCTTAATAGACTCTATTTTCACAAGTAACCTCCTAACTGCGTCTGCCCTTGCTTGCAAGCCGTCTAGCAACCGCAATACAGTAGGTAGAGATTCGAACTGGTGCTCACAAACTCCTGCTCACATTGCTGGGCTGTTCGAGGTGGGAATACATCCCATGAGCTCGATCGCCATTGCTGCCCAGAAATCCTCTCTCCTTATACTAGTCACCGCTGCTGGTTGTTAAACGTCGCCCACCTGGCCATAGAAAGATGTAGATGGATATAACTGCGGTCAAATCAACAGTGACGAGTCTTCCGTGGCCGTACCAACCTCTCCTACAACGACAAGCCTTGAAGGATTCCAACCCCGTTGAGGCTCCCCCGGCCCTTTGTCTTACCCCTGACACGACTGCTAAAAGGTCTCGGATCAACGATTCCTTCGAGAAGCATTCCAAACCCGGGCTTATGGTACCGCCGCAATCAGCCCTGTCAAAGCACAGCCAATGGAACCAATGAGAACCGTCCGCCAGGGATCAAAAGCTCTCCAGGGCTATGGCTCGATGGATGATCGTCGCTCTTCCTGATCGGCCTCATCCCGCTCACGAACGGTCAAGGCTGTTCAGACATTCATAAGGCATGGACGCCTTGCGGAGTGGGGACTCTTCAAAGGATCGCGTTTCGGCAAATAATCGGCAAGCGAGTCTTTTGTGCACCGCCTACCTTTGGGGCATCTGATAGCGGGAGCTCGTGGGCGGACTGTACGGGAGTCAAGATCTCTTGGGGATTTGAGGGATTAAAGTCAGTTATAGTAATACGCATCTATGGACCAGGCGCGACTAAAAGGGCGGGTTGTAATCACCCGGGGGAACGGTTGAGTTGTTTGATGCGTACCACCTACTAGGGAGGCAGGTCAGAGGGTCTGATCAGTCAAATTGACGCCGCTAATGGTGCTCACTGCCTTTGCCCTACAGGGACCGCTGCGGCCACAGTTCGAGCTAATCTCCAAATCTTTCAAAATATCAGGTAAGCTGCTACTGTACAACAAATGCCTCAAGGTGGCACTACCTCAGACTAAGGGCTAATCAATCCTACAGATATGGCATAGCCTCGGGCTCGTATCCCGGAGGGTTCAGATTAGGTAAAGCGTAGTAGCCCTTCTACCAAATCGATCGATCTGAGTGCTAAGCTTTGACTAGTTAGCTGGCCTACTGCGAGTCTAGACCATAAACGGCAAGATACAATTCTTGACTATACCTAAGATAGTAAGGTATATCAGTTACTGTCTCACACACAGCCTCGCCTCCCTCACATGAAATCCGCCTTGCTACTCTTGGCATAGCAAGTGATCTTATCTTTACCTTAGGTAGTGTACCTTGAGGTACAACGTCCAGAGCGGGGACTGCTGCTCCCGAGGAATCGCTATAAGACCGTGGACGTCACCACTTTGAGCATAATATCTTAATGACTCAGGGCACTTTATAAGACATTCGACACTCGACATTGCTCATAACTAACAATTGCTAGGACCCTACTTGTGCTATTCGTTCATTTATTAAGTTGTCGTTGAACGCAACCCCTCCTCGCATCATCTCGATTGTCTCGGTCCACTCCGAAATCCATGAACTCGACAAGCATGGACAACGGTAAAAGCCCATCGGGACCGTATGCGAATGGTGCTTCCCGTCTCACCAACGGTGGGCCTGGGACGCTGGACAACAACATGATCAACGTGCAGCCACCGAGACGGGAGGATCTTCAACCGGCGTATGCTCAGACCCTTAAAGGCGAGAGCGAAGATGTCGGATCGCACGGATGGTATGGGTCGATGAGTACGTTCTCACAAATCTCCACACATCCTGATGCGATACTGAGACCTGTGCAGTGAACACAATAGGCTCGATCATCGGCACCTGCGGGGCCATCCCGTGCTGCGTCGTATGTCCCAACGCCTACAAGCCAGTGTCCCAAGGAAACGTCGGCCTCGTCACGAAGTTCGGACGATTCTACCGCGCTGTCGACCCGGGTCTCGTCAAGATCAACCCCTTATCTGAGCGCCTCATCCAGGTCGACGTCAAGATCCAGATCGTCGGTATGTTTCTCCATCCCTCCCTCCCCCAATCCACCCCCCCGTGCCCCCCATCATCACTGACAACAACCCAACGACAGAGGTCCCCAAGCAAGTCTGCATGACCAAAGACAACGTCACCCTCCACCTCACCTCCGTCATCTACTACCACATCACCTCCCCGCACAAAGCCGCCTTCGGCATCTCCAACATCCGCCAAGCCCTCGTCGAGCGCACGCAGACCACCCTCCGCCACGTCATCGGCGCCCGCGTCCTGCAGGACGTCATCGAGCGGCGCGAGGAGGTGGCCCAGTCCATCGGCGAGATCATCGAGGGCGTCGCCTCCGGCTGGGGCGTGCAGGTCGAGAGCATGCTCATCAAGGACATCATCTTCAGCAACGAGCTGCAGGACTCCCTCTCCATGGCCGCCCAGGCAAAGCGCATCGGCGAGTCCAAGGTCATCGCCGCCCGCGCCGAGGTCGAGTCTGCCAAGCTCATGCGCCAGGCCGCCGATATTTTGTCGAGTGCCCCTGCCATGCAGATCCGTTACCTTGAGGCCATGCAGGCCATGGCGAAGAGCGCCGGCAGTAAGGTCATCTTCATGCCCGGCGCGTCGGGTGGTCTGCCGCAGCAGATGGCCCAGGCGGAAGCCAACGGCGAGGGGCCTAGCAGTTCTGGGGCGGGCAGCAGTCAGCCGTTTATGGGCAATACGGACGATGCCTTTCAGCAGGTGATGAATTCGAGGGTTATTGAAACTATGTGATCATCTCCTCAACCCTCCCTTTTTATTCCGTTCTCGTTATCGCGCCATACCCAATTTCTTTTTTTCTCAGCATGTGGACGGTCAATGCAATTACGGACTGGATGGATACTTTAATGTGCAGTCAGGGCCGATATTTCACCTTGGGCAAAAGAATAAGTCAGGTCTTGTTACATTTGTCTCCACTCCTCCTACGGTTGCGGTTGTTGAAAAGGTCGGGAGTAGGATACCCCAACTAGGTGTCATTTGTTTCGTCCTTTCTTGCTCTGTACTCAAACCAGATTGCTAGCTTAATTCGAGACTTCGATTTACCTTTATTGGGAAGATGCAATTAGAAGTCAACATTTCTGATAAAACATGTCTGATTCTGCTTGTACTAAGGTACCTAACTCCTACCCCTACCTTTCCCATAACGCTTCCAAAGAAAAGCAGCAGAGAATGTCATACCAATTCGGACCTTTTCACTTTTCACTTCTCTCCCCTCGACACACAGTGCGAGCCACTGCCGTCCTCAAAAGGAAAGGAAAGAATGACACCGAAACTCGCAATCGCTCACCCACGTAAGAGAGTGAGAAAGAAACACGAATGAATGCAAGACAGTCATACCCAATAACGCATACTCCACCCCTCACACCGAAAACGACCCATGCGACATCTCCGCTACCCACACCGTCCACCGTCCACTGCCCCATCTCTCCGCTCCGCCATTGACGCAGACACCACAGCCTCTCACGCTCTGAAATAATCATCCTTGCCCTCCAACGCCGCAGTCGGCACGTCCGTCCCGAGGCCCGAATCGCTCGGCACGCCGAAGACGACCATCTCGCCCTTCCCGTCCGCACCAAGTCCACCACGTCCACCACCCTCTCTCCGCTCCTCGTCTTCTCCCTCCTCCCCATCCTCATAGCCATCAAACCCAACAGTCCCCACCGTCGACGTCGCCAAACTCCCCCTCGCATCCTCCGAGCCAGAGACCGTACCGTCCGGTCCGTCATAACTGCCCGTGTACGAGCTCGAACGACTAGCGCGACGCTCCGTGCCAACTCTACTGCCCTCCGCGTCCCTCTCGCCGTCCCCATCCTCCGGCACCCCGTACTCGCCATCGCAACCAGACTCGTCCTCCTCATCCAGCACCGAATTCTCCTTGTCCTCCACCCCAGCTCGATCGAACCTCCCCGCCCCCGCCCACGAGCTCTTACGGATCGAAGCCGGGAAATTCGACTTGACGGAATGGGAGCGCTTGAGGGAACCGAGCCCCGTAGCCAGCGGGCCCGCGCCACCGCCACCGAGCGTCATCTGGTCGTTGTGATGCGCGGCGCCAGGCCCGCTGCCGTTGCGGTTGCCGGTGATCTGGGAGAGCGACAGGATGCGGCGGTCGCCTTTGCCCTTGCCGATGGACGCGGAGCCGGGGCGGGCAGGTCGGCGGCGCTTGAGCGCCATGCCGACGGCGGAGCTGGCGACGCTGCTCGGGGCGGCGCTGCGCGTGCCGCAGGTGGTGCCGGAGGTGCCGGAGCGGGTGACGGTGGTGGCGGTGCTGGTGCTGGCGGAGCTGGGCACGCGCTTGAGGTTCATCGACCGGGTGCTGGCGGGGCGGGAGATGAGGAGGGAGCGGGAGTGGTCGAGGACCCCTTCGAGGACGCGCCGTTCCAGACCTTCGGCTCGGGCTTCCATCAGGTGGAGTTCCTCGCGCCGGATGTGGAGCGCCGTTTCGAGCGAGGAGACGTCGGCTGCGAGGCGGAGCTTCTGGGTCGCGAGCACGTCTTTCTCGCGGTGGAGTTTGGCGACGGCGGTGCGGAGGGCTTCTTTTTCCTCGTTGAGGTTGACGACGTCGGCTTCGACGCGTTCTTTTTGCGCCAGTCGCTTTTCCAGCGCGATGGCTGCCTCGTCGGCTTCGCGGGCTTTGCTGTCGTGGTCGGCGGTGATGAGCTTGGCTTGGGTGGCGACGAATTCGCTGACCTCGCTCGCTGTGGCCAGGACTTGTTGGTGGATCTGGTCTAGGAGCTCGATCTGGGCGAGAGATCTGCCGGCTTCGGTGGCGTGGTCGACGAGCTTGTCGAGTTTGACGTGGACCTCTGTATCATCGTATGGTTCTGGGACAGGTTCTTCACGATCTGCTACCGGGGCCGGCGGTGGTGGTGCGGTGATGGCTGGAAGCGGTAAGGATGCGGGAATAGCAGACACGGTGGTCTTCAGTTCTTCGGCTGATCGCTGCGATTGCTCGTAGTGTTGGCCAACGATGGAGAGAACGTCTTTGATCGAGTTGAGGATCTGGGGATGATATTCCGTCACGTGTGCCTGCACGCCTTCGACAGCCGTAAGAGTTTTGGAGACGTCGCCTCTTGTGTGCTGATGTTCGGCCTTTGCCTGCGTCTGGTTCTCTTCGATCTTGTAGTACGTATCATCGACACGGCTGAACACGGTTTTCGAATCGTCGCCTAGTCTCTCGCAAGACTCCGTGATTGTGGCGCCAAGTGTGTGGATGAAGACCTTCAAGTCCTCTGCGACAGCTTTGGTGCTGTTCATGGCATTCGCTTGCTCTCCATTCTTGTCTTCATGCGACTTCGCCTGCTCTTTCGCAAAGGTTTGCATGTCTTCATATCTCAGAATAATATCATCAAACCTCTCGTCGATCTTGGAGGCTAGGTCGGTGACGATAGCCGCCCGCTGACCCTCATGTTTCTCAAGTAGGATTGCATGTCTGTCCTCACTCTCGAGCCTGGCGCCATCCGCATCGCCATGAGCACGTTCAAACTCTCGTGTAATGACCTCCATCAACTCTTTAACCCCAGTAGTGATGTCGTTCGCAACGACCGCTTCCCCGAGGCTTTCTAGTGTTTTGGCAAGATCCTCAATACCTTGTCCGCCTTCGTCCAGCTTGCTTTTCAGCTCATCACGGACTTGGTCTAGCAGGAGTCTCACGTCCTCCACCTTGTCTGCTATACCACCGTGTTCGATCTTGCGGGCTTCGAAAGCTTGCGCTGTCAGTTCTGCTTCAGCACCCATCTTGTCTTGAAACTCTTTGACCATGCAGCCAAGCTCTGCAAAGTCAGTTTTGGTTGGAAGAGTGTCAACATCAGGCAAGTTCAGCTCATCAATCTGTGTCTTCGTGTCCATGCATATCAACTCCAGTGCCTCGATATCGGATTTTGTCACTCTTCCGGCGTCATCACCTGCTGATGCCTTTTCGCTCATCTCCTCCAGGCCGACATGAACGTCCTTGAGCAAGTTTTCGAGCCTACTAACATCCTCCTTCGAGGCAGAACTAGTGTCCATGCGCGCTGCGAGGTCTTCCAAGACATCTCGTGTCTCCTTAACCGTAGCTTCTACAGCTTCAAGGTGACCTGTCCTGGCCATGCCTTCAGGTTCAGGGTTGACTATCTCGTCGATTGTAGCTTTCGTGTTGCGAAGTAAAGTCTCAATAGCATCCGTGTCTTGCTTCTTGACAAATTCATTGTTTTCCGCATGCTCTCGAGCTGCAATGAGAGCTACAGCAGCCTGGACTTCGACGAGCATTGACTCGATTCTCTCAATGTCCTCTCGCATCACACCGTCTTCTGCAGGTTGCGGAACTTGTTCTGCTGGTGGGGCCGGTGGAGGCATAGCATCGAGTGCTTCAACTTTTATTCGCAGTTGGGCAATCAATACTTCGAGGTTCTCGATATCGTTGCGTCTCAGACTGTCGTCAGCGACCACGACTGCGCTGTTGCGGTTGGCCGTCACTTCATGTGCGTCACTATTCGCGGCCTGCAGCCGATCGATATCCGCTCTCACCGCGGCGAGGCCTTCTTTGAGGGTGTCTAGAATGTCGTAGTTCACCGTCATGTCCAGGGGCTTGTTAACCATTTTCTCGACGTCCGCCCGTAAAGTGTCCAGACCATCGTTGAGCGCATCTAGTAGTTCATTGCCATTGGAATCGTCGCGGCGTACCTGATCTGGGATTCCGGTAACGTCCGCACGAAGGGCTTCAAGTCCATCATGAAGTGTTCCAATAATTTCGTCCTTGTCGGCGGATGCTCCGCCTTTAACGAGTGTAGTAGCAAGGGTCTCTTTTAGATGTTCGAATTCTTCTTTCATCACCTCGAGGGTACGACCGATCTCTGCTTGATCGGTGTTTCGTAAAACGTCCCCTCGAAGATTCTCAAAGCCGTCCCTGATCATATCAAGAACCTCATAGTTAGCGCCGGACTCTTCACTTCGGACCATTGTCGTTCCAATGGTCTGTCGGAGGTGCTCGAATTCTTTCTCCATCGCATCTAGGAGCTCCCCGCTATTATTGGACTCTACGGGTCGGGGTATATTTGCGATGCTGCCTTCAAGATCTCCCCGCAGATGGTCAAGGCCATTCCTTACGGTCTCGATGATCTCATCTTTGCCAGTGACATCAGCTGCGCGGTCGACATAGGTTTCGATATCGGCTCGTAGGACTTCTAAGCCATCTTTCATCGCGTCAAGCACTTGTTCGGTATCCCTTCCATTGGCGGCAGAGTACTGTTTAAATTCCCCCCTCATGCCTTCGATAAGGTCGTGCATCTTCTCGAGGACCTGCTCCCCAACCCCTGCCATTGGCGTAGGTGCACTGTCCAATCCGGCTGCCACCGCGTCAAAAAGGTCTTGACGATTGAATTCGACTTCTTTGTTAACAGGTGCTTGAGTGGAAAGACCCTCCCTCACGGCATCGAGCACATCATGTCGAGTAATCTCGGGCTCCCTGAGAGCCGTGGACGCCGCGGTCGGGAACTGAAAACTCTCGAGGCATTCGCGGACTGACATGAGAATCTCTTCTCTCGTGATGGTGGCCTCTGTTTCGACTGCGGGAGGGGTAAAATGCTGCAAACCTTCCTTCACCGCGTCAAGGACTTCTCCATAACTTGCCCCTCCAGAGGTCTTGGCCTGATACTGCTGCAAGCCTTCCTGTAAGCACTGCAGAATTTCGTCACGTTCAAGACCAAAGTTCTGAAGCTCGATCTCAGGTTTATACGTTTCCCACGCTTCCCTAACCGCCGCCAGGATTTCTTCCTTCTCGATCCCGGATCCAGGCGCCTGCACTGCCACCTGCTGCTGCAGTGGCATATCGCCCAAAGCGCTTTTGACTGCATTGTAGACCTCCTGGCCATCGAGAGTGCTCCGAGAAATAGTAGAAGAGGAAGATTGCCTGCGCTTCTCGCGCATAACGCGATCCATGTGCTCTTTCAGCTCAGCCAAGCCCTCGCCTACGATCCTTGCAATCTCTTCACGTCCAGGCCCCAAATCGGCATCGCCCGACTTATCCTGTAGAGAGGAAGCTTCCACTTGCTCAAGCTTTCGTCCTATCTCTCTACCCATGCCGAGTACTTCCCCTCGCAACTCTCGTACCAATGCCTTGATTTCGGCTGTTAATCCACCACCTTCTGAGATGCTGTCTTTCATTCTCTTCAGAAGCTTCAGTATATCGTCGCTCACAAAGTCCGCCGCGTGAGGGCTCGAGTAAGGCTTTTCGCCGCCATTGGTGGATACTGGGTTTACAAGCGGCGTGACATCTCGAGTCGTTCGTGCCAATGGTCCCGACCTTAGGGGTTCGAAGTCTTGATTCGAATGCGGCGGCATGTCACCAACACCATCGCTCACAGCGGCACCTCTTACGAGTGCTCGGCTGCTGGGTATGTCTTTCATGAAATTCAGTATCTCTTCTAGTTTCTTTGCAGTTGCTGCGTCAGAGGCTAGCGCGCCTGGTTTATCCATCAATTCGCTCAGAGTGGAAAGGATCCGTTCCTGCCCTTCTTTCGTCCCCATCTCACGAATAATTTTCTCCAGCATAGCCAGACTTGCCGCTCCTTCCACTACAAACGGAGAGGGTGAGTTCGACAATTCTCGCTCAACCGAAACAGCAAAACTGTTTGGGCTCGGGATTCTTGGTAAGGAGAAGTTCTTCCTCATACCTGGGGGGGAAGCGTGGGGTTTGTTATCCAGCAAGAATGATCCATATCCCCCACTCTGATGGCTGATCGACCTGGATCCATAATCCGAACCATGTTCCAGTGCCCGAGATGAGAGATTCGACACCAACTCCCGCAAACTCTTGCGTATGTCCTCATCTCTTGCGTTTGTAGCTTCTTTCAAACTTATCAGATCGGTCGCATTGTCCTTGCTTCGGCGGCTTAGCTGTGCCATTTCCCTCTGCAGGTTCGTAGCAATGGTCGTAAGACCGAGTATCTGAGTTGAGATAGCATCGTAAGTCTGCGGTGTGCGAGCAAGTGCTGTTGAAGAGTTTGTGACCGTAGATAACGGATAGTCCAGATTCGCTGGGGTTGGCATATTTTGTAGGGCTAACATAGTAGCTGACGGAGGGGTGTTCTCCCCAAGAATCGCTTTTGGGCCAGACCTTGCGCTCGGTCGCAGGCTAGGCATATCCCGTTCAAAATCTTTGCTGGTGGAGGTTGGAGTACTAGACCGGGTTGGACTCTTTTCTGGTGAGTGACTTTCGTATTCAAGAAGGGGCATGCGGCTGAATCGCTCCGGAGAGCGCTCCGGAGACCTTGAGTTTTCAAGGTAGCTGCTCAGATCTCGTACACTTCCACTTTCTGACTGTAACGATTGCATGCGCTTGTGATGATGCCCTTTGATTAATGACTTCTCTGGTGATTTGTTCGGCATTGGGTTTATAGTATAGGAGCTTTCGCGCGCTTTTGCACTCAAGGCTGCGGCAGCCGCTGCCACAGTCGCAGAGGTATTGGGCTTCGTTACTGGACTTGATGATCCCGGATTTAAGGGTAGTGGAGGTGGTGCACGGTCAGGGTCTGAGCTATCCCACCTACACTCGCGAGGATGTTGTCAGCATATCAATGTCCCAACTAATAGCGCCGCTTGATATTTTTCAAGAACCCAACAGACACTGAAGCTTGACATACATGGGGACCGATGACCGGCCGGAGTCAGAAACGGAGTGTTGGTGTTTCAGGACCAGATCGCGGTCGCGAGAGTTCTCTCTATCTACCGACGGCATCGTCACGAATTGCTATCTATCTTCCAATTGAGATTGCTAATTTCAGACGTGGAATGCTGCAAGGAATGAAGGCGTGTCGTACGCGACCGTTATGGATTGAAGAGGGTTAAAAGCAGCAGAACAACCAGTTGCAAGTCTTGACGTCCATCAGCAATAATGACTCTGCCGCAATGGTTGAGGAGATGGTTGTGAGTGGCAATGCTGAGTTCACTTTCATCGAGATCTGTACAAGTGAACTCGAGACTGTAAACATCAATGCCACTAGCGGTAAACACGACGGCTGCCTTAGTCATTCGTCCCAGGAGAAGCTCGCTCGCTAAAGTCACCAATCGAAGTTGCGCTAAGGCGAAGGGCTCAGAACCCCCACAAGAAAACTCACGATCTTCAATACCGCCCAGTAACGACGACTTTGTCCGCCAGCAACCGCAACGATGAAATGTAAGAGCGATACCTGAGTCGAGATCTATCATGACTATTCCTACTGACTACATCTTTGTAGTCCTCAAGGTTGGCCGTGTGGCCATCATTACTCGGGGCAGATATGCGGGAAAGAAGGTATGGGTCCCAGGAAATCTAACTCCCACTTGAAGAACCTTTACAAGTCGACTTCGCCCGGCAGACTATCGATCGGGGAACTGACCACGATCTTCACAGGTCGTCATCATTCAGCCCCTCGATACTGGCTCGAAGTCCCATCCATTTCCCCATGCACTCGTCGCCGGAATCGAGCGTTACCCTTCACAAATCAATCGCCGCATGTCCAAGACTCGTCAAGCGAAGCGTAGCAAGGTCAAGCCATTCATCAAAACCATCAACTATAACCACCTGATGCCAACACGGTACACTTTGGAATTGGAAGGTTTGAAGGGTGTGTTAACGAACGATACGTTCAAGGAGGTGTCGCAGAGGGAAGATGCAAAGAAGACGGTGAAGAAAGCCTTGGACGAGAGGTACATAAGTGGGAAGAACAGGTGGTTCTTCACTCCTTTGAGTAGGTGTCACCGTGCATTCGATAGGACAGACCACACTATGCTGCATGCTGTCAGGTAGATGACTATGAAATGCTGGCTAACAATCTTTTAGGATTCTGAGCTAAGTTGGATCTGGTAACGGAGGGAGTTATATTCGGGATGGAGGATATCCGACTCAGCTGTTCCTAGGCTTTACTGTGTAGTCGAGATAGAATCGAACCGTTTCACCAAACCTTTTCCGAAGCATGATCTGAGTCTACGTGTCTAACATTGCTGAAGTGTGCGGAACGTCCAGGGCTGCTGCTCCACTCGAAACGAAGACCTTGTACCCTAGCTTGGCTATTCCACTGTGCGTTACAGATACGAAGTTCTGCGGCGCTTGATGGAGGCAGTGTTACGGCGTAGAATTGCATATTTACACGCCTAAAAATTTGAAATCCTCCTTAGGCAACGCTGGTCGAATCCAAGCGCAACAGATCAGCCAGTATCCAGGCTTACATCCCAGCAGGCTTAAAGCAAGGGCAGCAGTGGCCGTTCAGGTTCGACTAGTCCCGGTTAACCCGTGTGTTAATGCTGTGATGACTAGATCAAGGCCTATCTGTTAGCTATCCCGTGCCGTCGGCCATGCAGGGAAGTGGGACTCACGCAGGGTCAACTTGGCCAGCGATCTAGGGTTTTCTCGACGACTAAGGTCGAGAGATGCACTTCAGGTTAGGCCAAGCATATGAGCAAGGCATGGGCTCAACGGATGGTAAGAGTGAGTAGATAGTACCGATTAACTTTGATCCTCATAGCTGTTATATCCATTCGAGGATACTTGTCTAACATACTATCCTATCTCTCAGCACATCTTGGCTGTACGCCACCCGAAGTCGAAAGTGTAGCCCTAGTCCTTGAACAGTTCGCTCCACTCATTCGGCGTCGGTAACCCATTGATGCTATCCCGCAAGCTCAGTCGAGGCTTCAGTATCTGTTGGGAAATATGACATACGTAGCCAGTAAGTCCTCTCCGTTCAATTCCTTCATAGCCCCAGTCTTCCCCTTCATCAACGCCCTCAAGACCTTCTTCAGTTCTTCACGATGGTAAGTTACGTTCGTGGCTAGGTCACGCCTGCAACGCAGCTGCGAATCGACGCGCCTCTGCATAACCGTGGCTGCCATCTTCGACTTGTCTTCCTGCTGGAGGTGGGAAAGGACGATGCTATCGAGGTCGATATGTTCGTTGAAGAGTTTCACACGCCTTGCTAGCGTCTCCAGCTGGGAGACATGATAGTTGCGCAGACCCTCGAGCTCGGTTTGGTTGTTTGGGAGTGGGTCCGGACCCAGAGAAGGTGGACTCTCCATGGTTGTAGCCGAAGCTACGGATTTCTATCAAGACATGTGAGTATATTATAGCAACAGGTGTCAACCAGTCGTTGACATACCTTGGATTTGTGAGAGCTGCCGGACAAGGAGCGGTCGAGTCGGCGTGGTCCGAAGAGGAAGTCCATGTTCCAATTCTGGAGTGTCGTTTGTCGTTTGTCGTTTGTCGATGAACTAGTACCATTAGGGCTCACGTAAATCTTGGATATTTATAAACTTACACTGCTAATGATGCCGGCAAATACGTCCTTCACAACTGTCACGTCTTTTCTTATTCTGAAGGTTACAGACTGATCACAGACTGGGCACGGGGCATATTCATTGCGGCTGGTTCCTCTCAGAAGGTGAATTTTCCCATGACATCAACGTGCCATCTCAGATAGTCCAAGTAACAAGATGCTCTGTACAGATCGTACAACTTTAGCATGGCTCAGGTCGATAAATGGTATAGAATCAGTACAGGTTCATTAGAGAAGACACCTAGCACTACCTCACTCCAGCTTCATCCTGCCTTCTATGAGTGGCATACTCCATTCTTGGAAGACCTGCTAGATCATGTCTGCTACCGAGAAATATTCTCAGTTGCGTATGCCATGTTCATAGACCTGTACATCACGACCAAGCACCTAAGGACCAGCTTGATCGGTCTCCTGATGTGATTCGTTGTGTACCAGAAGTCTGTCGTTGTGGCACCACGCTGACCTCGGTCTCCCTATTTGCCCCAGCCAGTCCATACTGGATGAACCTGTCCTTCTCGATCTCGACTATTCCCTTAATCTTCAAGCCAGCCAACAGGCTTCCACCGGCCCAGGCTCCAAGGGACTCGATCCCGCGAATAATCCCAGATACCTGAGACTTGATGAGTTTGGCTTGCTCGCGGCGGAGTTTTTCTTCTATAGGATCCGGTTCTTGGTCCGCAAGAGTAGCGGATATCGGTCCTCTCGCTGGTTCAGGTTCATCCGTGAACTGCATTGCCTTCTGCGCATCCCGTGGCCCTGCGCTGACTTGTCGATTGCATTTGGCTTCTTTCAAGTGCTCTCGCATTAAATCCGCTGCCTTACCCTTCACGGGATCCCAAGCTCGCACGCGAATTATGGCCCTCAATTCCTCCACTATGCGATCTTTCAGCCCCGGGATATGCGACCCGCCTCCGGTAAAGACAACGCGCGACATGCAAATACCACGAACGTCCGGCGGTAAGGATAACAGTGCCTGATACGCCAAGAGATGCAATGGCTGCTCTTGATCGTCCGACTCACCAGCAGCAACGTTGCTGGCAAACAGAGACAATTCAACGGGCTCTGAAAATGCAGAAATAGGGATTTGAAGAACTTCCTCCGATACTGGAGTCGACAAAGGGACAAATATCAAAGGGTCCGAGACTGACAGTGATGACAGCCGTGACTCCTTAACTGTGCCATGTTCGTTGCATTGTTCGTAACTCCGGCACCATGTCATGCTCTCCATTACCTCCTCACACTGCTCAAGGCTAAGCGTATCATGCTCAATGCCTAGTGGTTCCTGTACTGCTGAGTTCCTTGGTACAACCCCCGCATTCCTGAGTTCTTGACGGAGCATTTTACTCAGTTCCCAACTGGTAGTCATCATGGCTCGTGTACTTCTGCTGTGGTGTACCTCACGGTACTCATATATTGCAGTAACCACAGTTTCCAGCCAGCCAATGTCAATCACCAGAGCTGATCGCAGCCCCGCAGCTACGGCGCTCAGTACTGGTGTGGAGAGTAGAGTGATACTCGAGTATTGGAAATTCGTAAACAAAGTTGTCAAAACAGATGCCAACAGAGGATGAGGGATGACGGGCGGTAGTATTAGCATCAAACGACGAGGTTTCTGATCTATGAGTAAGTACTTCGTATACGCTTCTCGTACAGCCCTCTCGATCTTATCATCGACCAAACCAAGGTCCATAGCCCGCAGATCCAGACGCCAAAGTCCATAATCCCGTCCCCGGCCTTCTTCGACATTTTTGCCCCCGACTCTGCGCCTGTACCCTGCTTGCCATGGTCTATAGTCTCCTACATGCCTTGCATCCTCAGGACCAAAACCAAGTGTACATCGCGGCGTACTTTCGCCTGCAAAGCCTGCGCTGAAATGCCTTGTACCAAACTCGAAGACTAGTGGATCTTCTTCTGCGCGGAAGCTTGCTGATGGCGAAGAAAAGGTTGAAGAGATTGTTCGTTGAGGTGTGTGGGGAGATCCAGGTAACGCTGACGATTGCTGGGTAGTCGAAAGGCCTGGACGGACGCTGGAGGAGGGCTTGCGGTCGAAGTAGCCTGCTGCAGTGGTCATAGCAACAGGCTTAAAGCGGTTTCAGGAAGGTCGGCATCGACTGCCAGAATTGGCACAGACCCCCGACGGAGCCCGTTGTCTTTTGCAGCTTCTGCCTACCGCGAGTGGTTGGTGGTGGTCGCGTTGCTATGCGCCGACAAGCGAAAGCCTGTGTCTAGAGTCGTCACAGCCTTGATGTAAACAATTCTCTCAAATTTTGGCTTCTGGCATTACTGAGCGTCGCTATGCTCTAAATTGGATAGCTGAGTTCGAGATATGGGCATAAAAGGGTAAAGGGCGATTGCGGGGGTATATCGACTATGCGCTGATCATTTGAACCAGTATCTACGGCGAGCTCGGCCCTGGAACACGGATTGCATTCTCCAAGCTTGCTGTAGAGCACTTTGAGCGGACGGGTCCTCCTTGGCGCATAGCCATCGATATCTCCATATGGCAATTCCAGATCCAGTCGGGCAAGGGCGGATCTAATCCAGCCCTACGAACCCTCTACTATCGCCTCCTCCGCTTACTCGCACTCAACGTCCAGCCATTATTTGTCTTCGATGGCCCCAACAAACCTCCGTTCAAGCATAATGTTCGGACGCAGCCCCACACAGCAAGTCTACCAAACTTCCTAGCCAAGCAGCTACTGAAGTTCTTTGGGTTTCCGTACCATACAGCTCCTGGGGAAGCAGAAGCAGAGTGTGCGTTATTTCAGCAGGAGGGTCTGGTGGATGCTGTGCTGAGTGAAGATGTGGACACACTGATGTTTGGATGTAGTTTGAGCATGAGGAATTGGAGTAGTGAGGGTACGAGGGGTAATAAGAGCCCGACTCACGTTAGCCTTTATGACGCAGAGAAGCTAAGAAAGGGCAAGGCGGGCCTTGACCGCGAGGGAATGGTGTTGGTCGCCTTGATGAGTGGTGGCGACTATATACCAGCTGGTATACCTGGCTGTGGGATCAAGACTGCTTGCCAGGCAGCTAAGGCAGGCTTTGGACACGACCTTTGCAAATTACCTCGAAACGACATTCTCGGTCTAAAGCAATGGCAGGAGAAATTGAATCACGAGCTCCGAACGAACGAGTCCGGTTATTTTAAAGTCAAGCACAAGTCTTTGAAAATTCCGCAGACATTTCCAGATAAAGCGATCCTAGGATACTACACAGATCCGGTGGTCTCACCTTCAGAAAAGCTCTCAAGTTTGAAACAGAGCCTGAACTGGGACCAAGACATTGATGTGCTTGGGCTGCGTGGTTTTGTTGCTGAAGCCTTTGAATGGCAGAATCTGTCTGGCGCAAAGAAGTTCATAAGAGGGCTTGCTCCAGCTTTGTTGGCGCACAAATTGAGAGTAAGAGGCGAAAATGGGTCGTCTAGCACCGACAACAGCATTGATACAGTAACCGAGCAGGAAGCTCAGCTTGTCCGGGTCATTTGTGGTCATCGAACACATTTTGTCACCGATGGTATGCCAGAACTACGAGTTGGTTACGTACCTGCATCGATCGTTGGACTAAACCTGGAGCTGGAACAGGCAGATAGCACCTTTGAAAGAGATGCTGAGCTATCTGGAGGGCATTTGTCTGACTCCGCAGATGAACCACGAAGCCGGTCAGACAGCCCGTCAAAGACACGGGCGCCTTCGCAGTGCGACCCAACACAGCCGGATAAGATCTGGCTGTTAGAAACTTTTGTCAAGATCGGCATACCTCTAACAGTCGAGACTTGGGAAGAAGAAATGCGAAATCCAAAGAAATTTGCTTCCAGAAAGGTAAGAGCCAAGCATGCGCTAGCAAAGGGAGGCATAAAGAATGGAACCCTAGACCCTTTTGTCACAACCTCTAAACCAGGTATCGATCGAACATCGGAAATAAATATGGCCATGCCTCCTGTATTCCTTGCGCCGGCTACAGATTGGGTCTATAAAGGACTTCCAAAGGCAACTACTCAGAGAGCGAAACAGACTACAGTATCCGAGGGTGCTCAAAGAAAGGCTGCCATTCCGGTAACACAGGCAGCCAAGCCTTCAACGAAGACTATGCCAATCGAGAGGAGTTCATTGAACTCGATCACAGCTGACAAGGACGTTAATCCGTGGACATTGTCACGCCGCCCCTCGGATACGTTCCAGGTGACTTTACCGAAGGGAACAAGATATTCGGCATTAGGTATATTTGCCTCTCCGCAAGACGCCCATAAGAAGAACGAGGGACTCCAAGATGCTCCTCATGGGTACAAGAGTCGACATGCTTCTCCGTGTGTCTCTCCGTCAACTTTAAGAAAGCATGCCAGACCACCATCACCGCCATCAAACCCGGACATCTCAAATCATTTGGAGAATGCTCACTCACACGACCTGAGAGAGCCGAAAGTTCCGAACCCGGCTGCTGGGATAGCATTTCCATCACCGTCAGCCACCGAGTTGAACGGTCCGTCGCCACATAAAAAGCGGTCGCCCACGACGACTGCAAAAGCAAAAGCTCCAAAGCCAGCACAGCTCCAAACCCCAACGACAATGCAAAGAACACTTCTATCCATCAACATCATCGACATACCCGATAGCGACAATCACGACGCTCTCAAACCACTATCCAGCCATAGAATCAACAGAAAGATCGACTTCACCTCACCAACAAAGGCACTTGACTCCTCCCCCGCCACGACCTCCACCTCCTCACTACCCTCACCATCATCCCTCCTCTCCCCACCCTCGAGACCGAACACGCGCATAAACCCCGTAGAAATCGCGCCCTTTCCACCACTAGTGATTGGGCCCGACATGGCCCCATCAACCCCATCCAGAAGATCTAGAGGCCACCCAAGGTCAAAACGCATGATCGCCCTTCGGGAGAGCCTAGTCGGGACCTGGAAAGAAGTTGACGAAGACGAAGCCCGCGCCCGGAAAACCGTATATCAAGAGGTCGATGTCTTGGATCTGATCGACAGCCCACGAAAGCGCTAAGCCCCCGCTTCCTCAAACAGCTTCCGACTATGGGGAATGACGTGAGCTGTAGAAGTTTGCTGATGGAACATGGTGGAAACGGTGTGGTGGGACCGTGGTCTCAGGTTTATATATGGAGGGTTATTGATCGGCGCGCTTGTCGGCTATCCTGTTTGCCGGTTTGCGGCTGGGTTTTGGTGTTAGGGAGAAAGACTTTGGTTCGCGGCTCAGCCACCATGCATGGCGGGGAGATCAGGGAGATCAGGGAGATAGACTTTAAACTGGGAGGATATCCCACGTCTTGATGGATAAAGTGAAACCGACTTCGAAGCTTGCTGCTTTGTAGCTAAATCAACCACGTGCGCCTAAGGCAACTGCTACAGTACGATTAGAGAAACGCACTCTTGCAGGGGGTGAACCAAGTTCGCTGCGTGATTTAACGTGTCCAAAAGGAAGCCAAGTGTATAAAGTAGTCCTGTTGAAGGCAGCCCATGATGCTCTCACTACGCAGTCAACTAACGAGTCAACGAACCAGTACTAATTGCGTGCTTGAACATTCACGATGAAGTGGTCCGCTCCCCTACCCCTCCAAGAAGCCATACTCAGCATCTTCATCACACTATCAGCTTTCTCGGCCTTCACGACCGCCTCTCCTCTCCATTCCTCACCACATGCCAGTCTCGATTCTCGCGCCTTAGTAAGTTGGCCTCTCCTTTTCCCTCTCTTGTCACTATTATTTTGCCATATGTAAACAACTCTCGGTCCGACCAACTAACGAGCTGTCGCGACCTAGGGCATGGTCTGTGACGGTGTCCTTCCATCGGCCCCAGAAGCCTATCCCGGTCGCTTCCAGATGTCATCTTTCGCGAGCCTGCTACATTATTGCAGATCCACTTCTCCAGGCCCGTCATGTGTGTGTACTCCCCGCGGTGGGATACACTGTGACCGTGGCTTTGGTGCCGTCAACGCCGCATGGCACAGGGCGCCAGCCACACGGTTCTGCGTCACTCTCTGCTCCTGCTCAGACCTCCCCGAGCGGGCGCCGCTGGAGATTTCTTGAAGACTTGCGACATGACAGTAGAGGTCAGTGTAACAGGTGAGGTGCGATCAGCGGATCGTTTGCGTTTGGAACGAATTTACATGGGAGCGAAAAAGCGCGGGCGCGACGATATTGCGGCGGGTAGACGTTTCATCTAGGAACTCGAGTTATAGATATAGAGCTGCTATAGATTCATGCTGGGAGGCTTCTTCCGTTTGCGTTCGTTGGTAGAGTAGATTCTAATCATCAAAGCCTTCAAAAACCTCGTTCACATCTTCCTCTAGCTTTCGCCGCTTGACATCCTCGATCATTCGCTCTAGCTCTCGATGCTTTCCCTGCTCTTCCGGTGTCATCTTTTCCCACTGTTCTCTCTCCTTCCGTGTCCTCTTCTTATCCCTCCTCTTCTCCCTTTCGTCTCGTTGGTCCAATTTCTGGCTCCATGCTCTGCTAATAGCTTTCTTTCGACGTGGCTGCTCATGCGTAGCATCAGGAATGCCGGAATCCCTAGCTTCCAGAGCCTCCTTGCGAAGCTTCTCTCTTTGCTTGTCTTTGTAAACATACGCATCGAAATCCACGTGTAGTACCAGACTGCGGTCACCTTCCCAGCGCTTGAGCTCAGGCATTTTTGGTAATCGGAGCAAGCTCCAAGCGTTACCAAGCTCGGCCCAGCTCAGATCAGTAACGCGAAAGATGCTGTTGGCATGATGCTTACTGTAAGCTTTTACCCAGCTCACAAAAGCACGCTGACCTTTGTCATGTAATGCACGATCCGCCAGAACCACTTTTCGCATCGCGGCAACGGCCGCTGTGGCATCCTCATCACTGACCAAGATTTGCGGATGGGTAAGAAGAGTGACGGGTGTCTTTCTTACTTCGAGAAACGGGATATAGTCTTCTTCGCGGCCAGGTTGCAGAAAGATGACACTGAGCCCTTTTCTGCCCGCGCGACCTGCTCGACCACAACGATGCAGAAAGACTTTAGGGTCGCTCGGTGGATCTATTTGCACGACAAGATCAACTTGTGGAATGTCCAGCCCTCGAGCTGCGACATCGGTAGTAAGGAGAATTGCCGGCGCAGTGGCGTTGGCGAACCGGAAGAAGTTTTTCTGCCGGATAGTGGGAGGATGTTTGCCATGTAAAGGGACCACCGGGAATGAGGAGTGTCCTGAATACTGTAAGATGGCGGGTAGAAGGTGCTGGAAATAATCGACGGCTGCGCAGGTAGACACGTAAAGGATCGTCTTCTGAGGGGTAGGATCAAGTGCGGAGAGGAGTTGAGCAAGCGCAGGGAGTTTATGAGTGGGTGGAGTCAGGGCATAGCTCATCTGAAGACTATCGAAGGTGTTAGCACGGCATTGGGGTTGAAACCGCACCATGCCTTACCTGGCTGGGGTTCGCCGATCACTGCCGCCAGTTCCTTTGACCTTGACCGCAACTTTGACTGGGTTCCGCAGTCCGACGCGTACTATCTGATCAACAGCTTCACTGACACTGGCACTGAAGAGTCCTGTCCGTCGCTGCTTGGGCAATCTCTGGAGAATCCTTTGTAGGTCTTCCTTGAAGCCCAAGTCTAGTAGTCTATCGGCCTCGTCAAGCACCAGTACTTCGAATGAAGATTGTGGGCAATGAACGTGTGTTGATGAAAGGAGCTCTAGCAGCCGGCCGGGCGTAGAGATGATGAAGTTGGGAGAATATTGGATGAAGTGACTCAGGTCTTGAGCAGGTGTCGTACTACCACCAAGCAACAGCTGTGGAACAACTCTGAGGGTTGACGGCGGGTATACCACTTCTGATTGCTCTTCGTCGTGATCTTCGGCGGCTGCCTCGTCTTCATCCGGCGGCTTCAACGCAGCAGCGGAAGGTGCATGAAACGCCAGTAAGGAAAGTAACACAGCATATATTTGAGTTGCCAGCTCCCTAACCAGTGTAAGTGATCTGGAATACCAGTGTTAAGGCTTTTCACATACCATGTAGGCGAGACAATTATTGCTCCAATGTGATGCCGCTTGATGGGCTCTTCCAACCGCAATAGCCTCTCAATCATCGGTATCAAGAATGCCAACGTCTTACCACTGCCAGTTACTGCCTGCATATCGTTAATCTTGGTCTATGACATGCCCCAGAATAATTGATCGTACCTCAACTACTACATCCTTGTGCGTCATGAACAATGGTATAGTGGAGGCCTGCACGGGCGTCATGCGATTGAAGCCCTTGGAGGAGATGGCATCTAGAAGCCATTCTGACAATGATGGCGTAAGCGCTTCCCAGGCTCGAGTGTGGTCCTTTGGAACCTTCGCTGAATCGGCTTGAGGCATGCCTAGTGGTTGCCAGGGTTTGGCGACTGTGTGAGATGTTTTTGGGGGAATCTTAGGGCACCAGGCTGCGCTCAAAATCGCGAATGTCTTATCACTTATCGCCACGTGACTGTACCTGGATTTCAAAGAAGTCTACGGTAAGTTAAAGTTACATGTCAAGTAAATAATTCTGAAAGGTGTTCTCTTGTGAGGCTCCAAGCATCTGACAGCACAAGTTCCAAGCGGTAATTAGATAAATCTCGTCGTATCACCGCTCGTCGATCCTTCGTCATACAGAGCTGTTTCTATTTTGGTTTGGACAACGCTGACCTTAGTACGAAGTACCTCCGGACCTTGTGCCCCCAATAATACTACAATCATCTATCAAAGACGTCCAGAGAAAACCCTGCCTTGAAGCAGCTGGTAGAAATCCTGGTATAATATGTTGCGATCCTCTGTGTCGCACCAAACGCCCAGCTGGATCCTATAACCTGTTTGCCAGGTTCCGCTACCTCCATTGTCATAACGTCCGCCGTGAAGGAAGGCACACCTCTCTTCTCTTGTTTCTGTACAGTAGATAAGTTGCTTTGGCTTCGGCGCGACATCCTTGGCGTCATCCGATCCTCACCACTTCCACCTTACCGCCCGTCCTATGAGCCCGCCATGTCACAACAGTATCAGATCCCAGGGATCCCAAGAGTCACCTCTCCTACCCCTCCCCCTTCGGACAGCGCGGAAGGAAGCGATGGTTATTTCGCACCTATAACGCAATCGAAGCAGGCTATCCGATCTCCTCCGACAATCGATGAAGAGGGGCCAGATGACGAGGAGAGCTCGGAGTCAAGTTTGGAGCAAAGGGCTAGGACACGCAGCAGAAGTCCAAAGAAAGCAGGCAAAGTACGGCGCATGAGTGGATTGACGGCGGCGAACTCGAAAAGTGGTCCGTCCGCCTCAAGAGCGAAAAAGAAACCAGCTCCTCTAATGCCGAACGGTAATCCGACCGGCAACGGTCACCTGTCCCCTTCCAGCGCTGGGACGAGTTACTGGAGGGAGTTCAGCCGAAGTCCCAGTCCCCTTGGCCTTATTCCCATCCACCGGCATTGGCGATCATTCGTAAGTCTATCCTGATCCCAACCCCCTTCCACACCACTTCCCTCCAAACTAACCACCACCATCCCACATTCAGATCCACCGCCACGAAATCCCCCGCAAAATCCTCCACCTTTCCATCGGCTTCATAACCCTACAACTCTACACCAACGGCGTCCAAACCACGAGCATCACCCCCTTCCTCCTCTCCGCCCTCATCCCCATCGCCTGCACCGACTACCTCCGCCACCACTCCCCCGCCTTCAACCGCTTCTACATCCGCGTCCTGGGCGCCCTGATGCGCGAGTCCGAAGTCGACGGCTGGAACGGCGTCATCTGGTACCTGCTCGGCGCCTGGTCCGCCCTCCGCTTCTTCCCCAAGGACGTCGGCGTCATGGCCGTCCTCCTGCTCAGCTGGTGCGACACCGCCGCCAGCACCGTCGGTAGACTGTACGGCCGCTACACACCCCGCATCCGCAAGGGGAAAAGCCTGGCCGGCAGCGCCGCCGCCTGCGCCGTGGGCGTCGCCACTGCCGCCGCGTTTTGGGGCTGGCTGGTGCCTCGCACGGGAGCGTTTCCGGAGGATCCGGTCGGCGCGTTCATGTTTACGGGCCGCTTGCAGCTCCCGAGGCTGGTTGCAACATATCTAGGCTTGACGGCGTCTCAGGCTTCGATCAGCGGGCCTTTGGCGCTTGGCGTCGTGAGCTTGTGGACCGGCATTGTGGCGTCCGTGAGCGAGGTCGTGGATCTGTTTGGCTGGGACGATAATCTGACTATCCCCGTGCTCAGCGGGTTTGGGATCTGGGCCTTTCTTAAGGTCTTTGGCTGAACTTCTGGCGTTCTGCTGAGCGATTCGGCGGGGCGATCGTGTAGCATAGCGTATCTATTATCTAAAATCCCAGGGATCAAGTGTCGTTTGAAGTAGAACTGCGATATATGGCGATAAGCGTGGCTATTTGATCGACCCTGTGATGTTGGCTGCAAGCATGGAAAGACGTCCTAATGGGAATCACTATAGATAAACGGTCTGTACTCGTGCGCTTATCCAGGAGGCTTCATGAAATGGCTCATGTTGTCGAAGATCACAATATGATATATCCATCAGCGTTGTTCCCCGCTTCAGGTCATATGTCCTGGCAGTCTACGTACTATGCTACTGGAGTTGACAAATATATCTGAGGCCATTGAGATTACTGTTATCGACATCGTCCGAGTTTCCCAGTATGTACTGAACAGCAGCGGCTCGGAAAGTGTCGGATTATCTCTGACATCGAGCGCTGGTCATTCCTTGTTTACCACTGCATACGTCTTTTGTTTACAGTACTCATGAGATGGCCCGTATAGAATTAACAAGGGTCCGGTGTACAATTTCAATGAACAGAACTGGCGGCGGGCTTCTCAGGAGCGGGTTACTTTGGGTAAGGTAGAATGATGGAAAGATCTTGTGAACGCTTGTAATCTCCAATCATAAGGTAGGGACGATCAGTCCGCGTAGCTAAGGTATATACAAACAAACAACCACTCCATCGTAATTCTCGCGGAGCAGCCGCCCCCAGATGAGATTGGGAAGAGAGAGCTGATAATCAATGGCTCACAGCGGTGGCCTTGGCAGGCTTCTCACGCTCTCCTTCTTGGCCTTGAGGTTTACTTCGTTCTGTGATGTGATTAGGGTTGAGCCACCTACAGTGAAGTGGATGAGGTTCGAGAAGGATCGAAACATGATGAGGAAGTCGTTGTTGTTGCAGAGGGAAAGGGAAAGAGATCTTCAGACAAAGGACTTTCGGACTCTTCATACCCGTTGACCGTAGACGGAAAGTGCTCGCGTAAGTTTTCATCGCAGGGTACCTAGAAGAAGGAAGTCGTGACAGCTGCATCATCACCGCTCCTGCTTCAGCAAGACAGATGCGCGAGCAATGATATGTCCCATCACATGTCGTCATATCAGTATCTCTCTCCTTCGTACCTCCCTTTAGGTTAGGTACGTCAAGGTATCTTGAGCAGCTAAGGTATCTGGTTCGAGGAAGCGCCTTGGTCAAGTCATAGGTAAGAAGGCAGCTGTTGAGCAGCACCGATGGTGCAAGGAATGAAGGAATGGGAAAGAATCAATCAGAATCAAAATACAAGAACAAAGGAGCAGGTATTCTAATCAGTCACAGTGAGTGTAGCGTACCTACGGTAGGTACCTAGAGCATTTCCTACCACCTAGCGCTGGTTATGGTTGAATTCCGTACCTAGTAGATGATTGTGTGGTGATAAGTTACTTCCCAAACAGTAAGGTAAGGTACTCTGTGTATCTGTGTACGATGAAGACAGGTTTCACCCAACCTAACCCGTAGTATGACTTGAGTCTTTACTGAAGCAAGTAAGGTAAAGGAATGTCCTGTGTGATTCGACAGTGAATCTTCACTTGACTTGTAGAAAGTGTTGTGTACCTGTATATCGAAGGAGCTCTTCTCGTGCTTCCTCGAACTCAAGGTAATTCTTACTTGACGAGAAAGCTCGAGATCAAGATTCCGAGATCAAGAAAGCCTTAGTACGAAGGTACACCTTCTGTCAAATGTAAACGGAAGATCACCAGGTACGAAGGTACATGTATACTGTATCTGTACATCCAGTCCATGTAAATGAGGTGCAGAGTGCATGTACTGGTACTTGTGCAAGTGCATCTATCGTTCCCTCCTTATCCTGTCCGCCTTCTCGCTTAGAGAAAACAAACAGACTAAGTAAATTATTCTGCCGAGTGCACCTTTCGGGAAGGAACTGCAATACTTCACTCAGATCACCAACGGTTGCCAAGGGGTATAAATAAACACTCCCACCCTCGTTCTCCCAACTTTTTCTTTTTCTTTGTCTTTCTTCCACAAACACACGCGCGCACGAGAAAGCTCTCAACTTCAAACGTAAATCAACAACCTTTCTCAAGCAAGTAAGTAAGTCAATCATCACGTAATCCTTCACTCATTCTCATCATCATCATCATCATATCATCATCATCGTCGTCGTCGTCCTTGTAACAAATTCACTCATATCTTAAGACAGTCAACAATGCGGACGCGCTCCACAACCGCCGCCTCCGGGCTGTCCCCTGGGAGGGACCACGTCCTCCCCCCCCCGACGAGGAAGAAAAGGGTCCCTAGGGCCAAGTCAGAGAGTGGTCGTGAAGGCTCCCAGAATCCGGGCGTTGGCGAGGGTGTGGATGGTGCGGCCGCCCCGGAGCCCACCATCTTCACCCTGGTGAACGCCCTGATTCCGGGGGCTAACATGGCCACTCTCTCGATTTGGCTCTACCTTTTCTGCTTCCTCCTCCTCCTCAACGCGCTGCTCGGCCAGGCCCGTCACACCGGCACGAAGCGCGTTGCGGAGGAGGAGCTCGTCGGGAGGGCCCCGGTCCGACGTCGGGTGGAGCCAGTGTAAGCAAATTCCTTCACTCCAACGCGTCAAGAGCCAGAGCTAACTGCAACAGCAACTCCACTCCACCCGTCAAGACGTCCGGGGGGGGGGCAGTCCGTCGCCTACTCGCGGCGGTGAAGGCGCCTCGTCGTGTTTGGGGGTGGCGAAGACGGGCCAAGCCGGGCCCTGTTCTCTCGCCGGTCGTCGAAGGTACTCCCACATCTACTCCCTCGGTGAAACACACCTTACTGACCACGGATCATCCAGAGACAGACTCGGGGCGAAAGCGGCAGCTCGCCACCCCCACCCCCGACGAGGACGCGTCGCCGCCGCGAAAGCGGCAAAGATCTACTCCAAGCCCTGATCGTAAGTCAATCACAGTGCTTACCGAACAAGCTCTCCAGCTAACAAATACCGTGTACTCAGCCGCCACAATCAGGCACCCTCAGGACACCAGCCCGGAAGGATTCCGGGGCATCAATCTGGACGAGTACCTGGACCAGTGCGACAGAGAGGACGAGGAGCTGGCGGAGAGAGAGCTGGCTGAAAACCAACAAGCCGAAGACCAGGAGGAGGGGGATTCGGGCTTCAACGGATTCAATTACGACGAATACATGGACGCCTGCGAGAGAGAGGAGGCGGCGATGACGGAGGAAGAGTTGACGGAGCTGCTTCGACAGTGTGCGTCGGAACGACAGCAGGCGGAACAACAGCAGGCGCAACAACAGCAGGCACAACAACAACAACAACAGGCGCAACAACAGCAGGCGGAGCGGGCTGAGGCGGAGTCGGCTGCGGTCGTGCCAGATGCCTTGTCGAAAGCCAGAGCTTTGGCATTGAAACACAAGCCTGAGACGAGCAGCCGTCTGCGGTTTGTGGAGAGGCTGTCGACCTCGACAGTAGGAACGGACCTCAACGAGGACATGGATATTCAACCCCAGACAGAGGAGGATGAGGTGTACGCCGCGGTGGCCGCGATTTCAGAGGTGGACCTCCAGCAGTTCAACTTCTCAAGAGCTCCTGATCCGGGCGTGGCAAAGAAAAATATTTGGCGTGCGGTGAGCGCCGCGGTGGCCGCGATCCCAGAGGACGACCTCATGGAGTTCGACTTTCCGGAAGCTCCTGATCCGGGCGTGGCAGAGAAGGAGATTTGGTGTGCGGTGACAGCGGCCGTCGCTGGTACCCCAGGCATGGACGTGCTCCCATTATTTGGTTGAGCGCTCCGTGCCTCGGTGAACCTGGCGGTCGCAATCCCGGACTTTTCGGACTTGGGCGTTTGTGGTTGAGGTGGCTGGGAAAAGGGTTGGAGGGTTGGATTCACGGTGCTGGCAGCGGTCGCCGCTGGGACCACAGGTGAGGAGTTGTTCCCGTTCTTTACGGTTGAGCTCTCCTCACCTGTGTTGAACCTGGCGGCCGCTGTCGGCTGGTCTTCGGTGTTCGCGACGGGCAAAGTTTTACGTGTTTTTCGGTCGCGAGGTGGTCTTCGGTTTTCAAAACGGGCAGAGTTTTACGTGTTTTCCAATCGCGAGGCGGTCTTCGGTTTTCAAGTCGGGCAGAGTTTTACCTGTATTCAGTCGCGAGGTGGTCTTCAGTGTTCGAGACGGGCAGCTTTTACGTGTTTCACAGTCGCGAGGTTTTTACTTGTATTCTAGTCCCAAGGCATCACCATCAAGCCTTTTACTGCGTACAGATACTAGTAGGAATACGATTCGTTGTATCTTGTCCATTGTTTCTATGTTTCCAGTGATGTTCCGACAAGATGCTGGCTATACAACAGCGTTTTACAGCTCACGGCAGTAAGGTAGGTGTCCTAATTCACAGAGTTCAATTGGATGGATACCATGCACGCTCTATACGTAAGTACATTCCTGTTACTAGAATCCATGCGTGTAGTAGTCTGAGTATAGCACCATATTGAAATTTCCATGTGGAAACTGGAGCCTAACTACCCTGTTGAACATTGTAGGAGAGCGGTGTTGAGCCAGGCTCGACGGGTTGGGGGCTTACCGGAGGTCTAGATGTTGGGGTGAGAGGGACGGTGCTTGGTTTGGTGATGGGTGACGGATGACGGACATGGCGATGCCGCGGTCGGCAGGTAGGGGTAGTAGCGTTTGAGTCTTCCCGCCTTGGTATGGAGCGCTGTTTCCGCTGAAGAGAGGTTTGGAGTCTCCGATCACTAGGGTCGAGGCGAGCACGCCGCACTGTTGGGGTTACTATTCGTAGCTGCGGGGACGGTGTGTGTTGTGGCGTCAACACTGGGATGTGCTGGCCGCGATGGCTGGACGAATGTTGTGCATTGGGTGTGTGAGCTCCTGGAACTGCCCCAGAACGCCTCTCCTTGCGGTTGATAGGGTCCATGTTGGGAAGTAGAGAAGAAAGAGAGAGTAGGATATGGCCTGAGAGAATGTCAAAGAGATATTCTGTTGCTAAGTGGAAGCATTACAGTATGAATACACTTGATCCTGTAGTGGATTGAGTTCTAAGACGAGTAGACAGTACACAGAGCCAGCTATGGTAGATTGCTCATACTCAGGACCGACCATACTGTCTGTCTAGCATATGATCCTCACGATCCAGCCAGATCTTAACACCCGGCGAGCTCAATCCAGGGACAGCCAGAGAAGACATCGTAGACCAAAACTGCAACTTGCTGAAACGCACTGCGTCAACCATAACGGTACATAAACTTAACGCTCAATAGATAGTACGAAGAAGTCAATTCGAAGAGACAAGGACGAGCCCGATACTGGACTGCGGACGAGGCTCATTGACAGCTGGAAAATTACTACATTGTAGAAAAGGGTCTTTGTTGCGGTGCGAGCACCGGGACAACGGATTGTGGGGGACAGATTTGCGAGAATGCAAATAGGAATCTCCGATTCAACTGTCCAAATCATAAGTCCAGAGAGCTCTGATAAACTTGGCAAAGGAACCGTCGCTCTTACAAGGAAGTCAAGCTCACTGCTGCATATCCCTGCAAGGAACTACCCACGACCCATACCTGATAAATCACAATCGAACGGTTGACCAGAGACGCGGCGTGAGAGAGTTGGATACTTGCTTCTCATCATGCTTGCATATTATCAAAACAGATGTGTGAAATGCGTTGACCCTGCAGTATTGTACAGAAGTCTTTTGACAGGTTTTGTCAGTCGGGCTACAAACTAATCTCGCCTTTCCATGTCCCATCGGTCAACCCCAGCGTCTCGACCAGATTCTGCCAACGCTCTCCACCCCGCTCCTTCTGCCGCAGATACATCAGCAACTTTTGCCGCCTGTGCACCAGTAAACGCAGGTTCCTCTTGTTGACCTTATCCTGCCCCCCCGGCCCGTCGAGGTGATTCGCCAAGACCCTGATCTTCGTCGTCAATATCGCAATCTGCACCTCCGAAGAGCCTGTATCGGGTCCTGCTCGTGGGGTTTTCTCCGCAGGGCCCGGTAGTGATGGGTTGCGGGGAACATTCGACGGCGCTCTTGGCGCTAACACGTCGTCTGTATGATGCCGACCGAACGTATCGATACAGCGTTGTACGTTTGCTCGCGTTCGATCTTTGCTGTTGCCGTTGGATAGCCGGACTATTCGAGCGACCGCCGCTTCCGCGTTCTTATGAAACATCTGGTGCTTGCGGTTTTCATCCTCTTCCTGCTGCGGGTCTGCTGTGCTGCGATTGTCCGAGGTTAGGGGTTCGGTCAGTGCTCGAGAGTACTGCATGGATCTCGACACTTCGGAAGGCGTCAGGTAGTGGTTCAGATGAGGCGCGTGCTCGCCGTCTGCTCGAGGTGCCCCCTTCGACGACTTCGCTGTGGTCGGGGGACGTGTCGCTCGGTTTGTTGGTTGAGCAGGTTCGCCCGGTGCATTGTCTAGTGACCGGACAAATGCTGTAGTGACTCCCCGTACTGGGTCTCCTAATGCCGCCGCTCGTTGCTTCTTCAACTCCGCCTGGCGGGCTAAGTTCGCGGCCTTGCGTTGACGAACTTGTGCTAGAGCATAAGGGTCCCTATGTTTCCTTTTCTGATCCTGTGTCGTCGCAGAGGCCGCGGACGAAGCTGTAAACGGAGCCAGGAACTTCTTGGGGATTGATTTTATAGGTGAGAGAGAATCCCTGTGAACGGGTGACAGGATATATCCTATATCAAATATATTAAGCCATCACTCTGGCTCACGGTTTCTGGTTGCTACTTACCATGTAGCGGACGGGAGCATGTGCTAAAGGGTAATCGTGGAGGCATTGTTGACACTTAAAGAAGCCGAATTGCTTGATGCCCGAATGAGTTTATTCGAGCTGTGCACTGAGAACGTCCAGGATGATCTAGTCCGATATAAGTTAGATTCTAGATCACGGCTCGAGGAGATTAAGCTAGTCTACTTATGGCTTAGCGTAAATTTTCCGTAAACGCAGTCCGACCAAAACCCTCCCGCCCCACGCAAAATTTGCAACTCCGAATTTAAAGATCACCAGCCTACGACACTGACAAAATCGGATCGCCTTCCACCGATACCATTTCTACATTGGATATCGGACCGTCAACATGGCGCCGAGCAATCTTCCCCCCATTTTCAATGCTACTTCGCAAGACATTGAAATGCTGCTTGCAGCTCAATGTCACCTAGGTTCCAAGAACCTGCAAGTGCACATGGAGCCATACCTCTGGAAAACTCGCCCCGACGGCATCAATGTACTCAACATTGGAAAGACCTGGTACGTATTGCCATACCTCCCACAAAGTCGGATCACTACGTGTCCGCGATACTGTTGTTTCCTGTCGCTCACCATCTGGGAATTATCAAAGAGGGCTGGATCAAGCTGACACTGTCGCGAACAGGGAGAAAATAGTCCTAGCTGCCCGCATCATCGCTGCAGTCGATAATCCCGCCGACATCTGTGTCATCTCTGCTCGTCCTTACGGTCAACGTGCGGTACTCAAGTTCGCTGCTCACACTGGCGCTGTCGCGATAGCTGGTCGTTTCACACCCGGTAATTTCACCAATTACATAACTCGTTCATTCAAAGAGCCGCGTTTGATCATTGTGACCGACCCCCGGACCGATGCCCAGGCGATCAAGGAAGCGAGCTACGTCAACATCCCCGTCATTGCTCTCTGCGATACGGACTCTCCCACTGAGTTTGTCGATGTCGCTATCCCAACAAACAACAAAGGTCGTCATGCGATTGGACTCATATGGTGGATGTTGGCTCGTGAGGTGCTCCGTCTTCGTGGCACGCTTGCGACGAGAGAGACCGAGTGGGACGTCATGGTCGATCTGTACTTCTACCGCGATCCGGAGGCAGAGGAGAACAAGGATTCAGCTGGTGTCGATGAAGCGAAGGTTCCGGGTGCGGACGAGGTCGGTGCTCAGGCTGTCGACCAAGGGTTCGCTGGCAATGCGGAGTGGGAGGTTCCTGGCGGCGTTCCTAGCGGTGCTTTTGCGGCTCCTTCAAACACGGCTGGTGCTCAGGCCGGCTCGAGCTGGGAGGCTGACGGCGCCGACTGGGCTGCTAGCGCTGCACCTGCACAGACGGGCAATGAAGGGTGGAATGCGGAGTCCGCGAACAAAGAGGGCGGCGAAGTCAAGTGGTAGATGTGATGGGCTGCGGATAACATAGCGACAGGCTATGATGGGCTGAGTATTTCAGTTGAAGAACAAATGGCAGCACTCACGAGGGAAAGATTCCTAGCGGTCTACTTGGCTTCTGGGGGAAAGCCCTGTGCTATCAACGGGATGTACTTGATAGTTGCCCAACTTCAATATGACTTACAGCTAGCACAGTGAAGCTGCAGACCTTACTCATTGTGATGAACGAGTGTCCTGCGAGGAAGTGATTAAAACATCAATTAGGTGCCCATGAATGATGCGTCGAGAAAGACGATGGTATCTGTAGCTTGTACCTAGTTTTTGATGACTAATCTGTACAGTAAACAATTGTCTAACGTTACCTTAAGGTAACTTAGGTATTTAAAGGTAAGGTACTGTAAGCTACTGCTCGAGAAGTCGTGGTCGTTGCCGATTCACCAACCTTTTCCTGTAGTAAGAGATCAGACGACTCTTTCCTATCACCCGCAGCAGATCTAGAATGCTAAAAGATTCGTCAACCCCAAATGTTAGAATAAGCGCCATCAGTTGATCCGGAGGAATGTTGTGGCAATAACTCACGATGCCTGTTGTGAAATCAACCCAAGCCAAGATCTCCACCGGGTCCATAGTACCCTTGTGTTGTCGAAACTCAACTGTCTGTATGCATCGTGGGGCCTCGAGATTCATAAAATTATATGCTGTGAAGCGGCGGTTGTCCGGATTCATGTGCTCTATAAAAGCTTCCCTGTCTTCTATCTCTTCGATCTGCATCATGCGGTGAAAGGGATCTCCCTGACTGTTGGAATTGCTCGACGGAGGGTCGCAGAAGAAATTGATTATTCGGTGGTCTGGGTGGAGCGAGTGGATTTGATGCTCAAAGAGAGTAACCAGCTGGGCCAAGTTCTTCAAGCAGCGCAGGCTAAAACCCCGGTTGCCATTGCCGACATGGACATGGAGCCCTGTCGTCAAGTTCCCCACGACCTGGAAGTTTAGATTCACGATATCCACTACGTTGCAGATCTCTTCGTAAGACTTCCTATGGACGGGTAGGACTCGGGACTTGAGCTCCACGCCAAAGCATGCCAGCTTTGGATCGTCATCTTCGCTCTGGTCTGGCTTGATGCTAACGTCTCTCTCGATGCTCCATTTTTCATATGAGCCACGGGTTCCGATTTCATTGACTGCGAACCCTCCCGCAGTCAACAGATTTGCCATGGGCTGCTGGACTACTGTGTGGTGATTGAAGTGGAAGTCTTCACTTTGAGGGAGAACTTTCACCACGAACTCGAGCTCCACTCCAAAGGTTTGCTGCAGAGGACCGTCTGGTAACATCTTTGAGGAAGGTCGAAATTTCTTTCGATGATCTGCTTCAGCGAGGACTACTCGCTTTATTGAAGATCATATCATTACATATCCATCTAAATAGTGTGGAGGACAATTCCTTTGTTTACAGTCCATTTATTTCTTTGTTCGTGCACGCAATAGCATTGTGCACATCGTATCTGGAAACAATGAGCGTTGTGTTGTCTTTGTCTTCTCTCAGAGATTCGTTGAATGAGGAGTCTACCGCTCAGATACGGAGGGTGAAAATTTATGCTCACTATAAGACGGCTCTATGTCTGTGGGCGTGGTTGCGCAGCAAGCATTTTCTTGCAGGCAGATATTATGGATGGGCCAATACTCATCACCTTTGGAGTGGAGCTGGAATTCTACATCCGCTTCAAACCATCGGACTATGAGCAGGCGATAGAACAACTCATCTCCCACAAGCCGCAATGGAGGTGGATCAACTACCACGGGCTGTTGCTCCTGGCCGTCCAATTACACATGATCATCGCCTTAAAAGAACATCAGATTGCGGTCAATGACATCGACGTTGCCGAAGACAATTTTACCAAGTGGACCGTCGCAACAGACACCACCATCCAACCCACTAAGGACGACTCCACTCACGGCGATCCCGATTTTTCTTTTGAAGGCATCGAACTCAAATCACCAGCCCTTCCCTACTCATCACAATCCGTGGAGCACATCTCCATGGTCATATCTATCATAAACCAGACGTTCAACCCGAGCGTGAATACATCTACCGGGTTCCACGTCCACGTGGGAAACAGAACGGCCGGATTTACACTACAAACACTGAAAAACTTCGCGTCGTTGGTCACGGTCTTCCAACGACAAATTCAATCCATACATGCCGAAGAGCGCCTTGAGAATCTTTTCTGCGCTGCCCCGTCGAAAATATTCAGGCAGCAGCCTCCGCTTGAGATTGCGAAGCATATACATTCCATATTCCACTTGGGCGACCTCCTGAATATCTTCATAGCTGACGGAAACAGATTTCAGGCCTACAACTTCGAGAACTTACGACGAAGGCTGAAAACGATAGAATTCCGTCAGCACAGAGGCACTATGGATTGCGAAGAAATCAGCAACTACATCCATCTGGTTTGTGGCCTGGTTTGCGCCTCCCATCTTGCTGGGCCAGCCGGATTTACTGACCTGATTATTAGATATGCCACTGACCCCTATGGCGAGCACTACTCCTTCCTCCATCTACTGGCAGATCTACAGCTTGATCGCCTGATTCCATACTACTCAACTCGACTACGAAGCCACCGCAGGCAATCCCACGAATGGCATCCGGGTTTGAAGTCTCCAGAGATCTCCGCCGACGACGAAGAAGATACCGAGGAATCGGAAGACGTCCAACGCCCTGCCTGGACAGGCTCTCCTGACTTCGAGATGCGGCCGATACGGCTCGTGATGAGCCCAGAAGGAGCTCCTTACGAGCCCGAAGAACACAGACCTTTGAAGAACGAAGAGGATCCTGCCATGGACCGGGAGTCGCACGATGAAGCTCAAAATTTTCAGCATTCCCTTCGATCAGCTTGGCCCTCACGGGGGTCTGATGCCACCCCCGGACGATCTTGGGATGCTGATCTCGATGAATTCGCCAATCCCGAAAGCCAGGAAGATCTTCAGGGATCTGAAGACTCCTCGCAGGAATCGGAAGCAGCCCCTAAACCACTGACAATTGCCAATCCCGACATTGACCCCCATAGCGAAAGCGAGGAAGACCTAGAGGAGCCCGCGGAATGGAGGGACTTCGACTGGGACTGGCGCGAACATGCCCTGCAAGGACAACATCCTGACCTGGCGGGGCTTGAAGATTTCGAAGACTACTCACAGGAACCGGAAGCAGCCCCTAGACCATTGGGAATTGCCAATCCCGACGCTGACTTCCATAGCGAAAGCGAGGAGGCCCTAGAGCCAATAGAGGAGCACACGGAACGGAATGGCTTCATCAGGGATTGGCGCGAACAAGTCCTACAAGCACAACATCCTGAATCGGCGGGGCTCCAAGATTTTGAAGACTACTCACAGGAATCGGAAGCAACCCCTAGGCCATTGAGAATTGCCAATCCTGAGGCTGACTCCCACAGCGAAAGCGAGGAGGACTAGAGCCAGTAGAGGAGCCCGCGGAATGGAGGGACCTCGACTGGGACTGACACGAAGAAGCCCTGCATGAACAACATCCTGATACGGCGATTCGGCAGGGCTCTACTGATTACAATGTGTAAGCTGATTAAGCACATGCTAAAACCCCAACCGCCTACTACTCGAAAGAGCCTATGGATTTGCATCCTTACATGGACCGGTCACAGGGAGAGTGCACAACGGAAGCAGGGACCAGGTCGGACTGGAGTTTCGAATCCTGAGAAGGATGCGGATTCGCCCAGACCAATTTGGGCACAGCTGCGGAAAGCGATCATCCTAAGCTTATAGGTGGAACTGGTGTAATTGCCTCAAGTCCCGGTGAGTAGCTATGGTATGCACAGTGCTGCTAACAACCTGTGTGTAGTTGTCCATCTTCCTAGTTTAACCGGTAATTTTCCAATCCTAGCCAAAGTATTTGTCCCCAGTGCCACCACTTGTATACAAATATCATATAAATCAAGCATCCACATGTGCAAGTTTTCCCTTCTGCCTGTAATGCCCACGCCCTCCGACAGGGCTGTGAACGCTCATCTAAGAACTAAGCACTGTCGCACCATCTGCTACGCGCTGCCTGACACTCACTAGCCATCCTTCCGTGCTTTGATAGTGGCAAGTACAACTACCAGTTCGAATAGTGTCTCAATGAAGAACGCTGGGTTAAGCCCTCTGCTGTGCGTTCGAGCGGTTATGTACATGCGTCAACTTGTATTTCCCTATCCGTATCTGTAATCCTGCTTGGTGTAGACTGACGCAAGCGTCTGCCATTTTGCTCAGGCAGGAACGGGTACGGGCAGGATTGGTCAGTTCAGGTGGTATCGGATTGGATTAGGGCCATCAAGATGCACCAGTGTCTTCAAGCTTACCGAAGCCTCAAGTCGAGCAGGGTAAAGCTTGAGCCGCTCGAGAGGAGAGTGTCTTACATATGCCAACGTGCCTCATAGTCGTCGGGAGGGAAGGTATAGCAACAGAATCAGTACACCCTATAATGCTCAACATGCGGCTCGGTTTCAACACGTGATGAGAGTCTCGAATTGACCGGCCCTGGACTGATTGTTCCCTGTGAGCGGGTTGGGGGGTTGGGATCCCGATTTAAATGACTGTTGTCTTATCCACCTAGGACTGCAAAATGAAGGTACTTGCGCGCTGACCCACACAGAGTCTCTTCCTTCCGTCCCGCGAGCACAAGGCCCCAGCTTCGCTCGATTGCGAGCCCAGTAGAGACTAACATCACAGACATAGCCGACACCAATCCAAGCGCAGGTCTTCTTATCTCCGACCATGCCTGCCCTCACCGTAAAGAAAGGACAAAGTGGTACGCAAAAAGCCTTCAACGTAGGTCCCCGCCTCCCCTGCTGCATCCAAGTATAGCTTCCTGTTCGTTGCGCGGATTGCGATATGTCTGCGTACATTTCTGCGACCAGTAAACTTCCTAGATATTCGGGTGTTTCCTGTCAGCGGACGAGGCGTGATGAGACGTGATGGTGCGAGCGAGCGAGCGAACCGTCGACCCCACGATAAAGAGGAGCAGCTGACGGGTTCAAGAGAAGGATGACATACATTGGCATACCATTCGTAGTTGTCTGCGCTGCGGACCGCGAGGTCGGGACGGTTCTTTGCGATGTAAACGGCCCTCTGCGGCCCCCAGACTGGCCCGGGCGGGATGGTCATGTCGTCAATGATATCAAGCCCAGGGCTGTGTGCTCAAAAGATTATCAGCGTGCTGCAATGATACTCGTCTGAACCTGCCGAGCTGCGCAGGCGGGGTTCCTTACATCGATTGTACGGCCAATGCTGTGTGCCTACGGGGAAATAGAGCGATCAGTCTCGAGCATCTCCATACCGTAACGAAATGGCAAAGACATGTCTTACAAGAACTCGTGCAGCACGATTGATGAGATGGTCGTCATTTGATCGGAGGCACACTTGCCCAGCTGGCTACAAGTTTTGTGTTCAATCGTCGTTCCGACAGTGCGCCAGAGGTAGTCATAGACAGTGATCGTCGCGGGTGGTCCAGGAAAGTAAGCCATGTGTCCGTTCGGGTTGGCGCTGCACTTATGGTCCGGATCCCCGAAAACAACGGTGATATCTCCCAACTGAGGCGCGCCGACTTTCGGATCGGTGCCAAGGATATTGGCGAAGACCTTGTCAACCGTAGCCCGATCCTGGAGCCTGAAATATTTCCTGAAGAGGCGGCTGTTGCTGGATTTCCTGGCTGCGTCGGCGAACTGCAGCGCCTCGTAGAATGCGGTGATGATCAGTTGTTTTCGATACGCAGTGTCCGCACCCTGGAGCTGGTAGACAGCACGACGCAAAGCCGGCGTCTCGCTTTCATGACTGGGTCTGCGAACAATATGAGCAGGGTACTAGGTGGCAGGATTGGGGATAGGGTCGATGGACTTACCGGAGGTTTGGAGCTGCAAAGGTCGATAGACAGAATGATATAACAGTGACTGCCACCAGCCACAAGAATCTTGAGTGCATGTCGCCAATCTATGTAGAATCCTTCCAACTAAAGCTGTATGAATCTTCAAGACTGGAGGTTTAGAGATAACGTATTTGATAGGAAGAGCAATTCCGAATTCTCCATACCTATCACGTATATATAGAGATTCAGCACGGAGTGGAATCTTTGAAACAATGATATGCCAGTAGGTAATCAACGCAATCTGAAGTATTTGTCTTTGAATGTTGTAGTTTCATCCGTTGATTTTCCATCGGTGCTTCAGAAACACGGGAAGTTGATGATAACGTCGCTGCGCCCGAGCGACCCCTTCGTCTCAGGGAAGCCCGCAAACATGGTGAAACTAAACTGCGCAAGTAAGTATCGGATATCACGTGAAACAATGGGCCAAAAGACTGCGGAGAGGTTTAGGTTACCAATTCAGGCTCCTGTTGCGCTGCGGCTTCGAACACTCGTAGCTCAGGTACGGTCTATGCCGTCGGGTGTACGTGTAGTAGCCCCTGTGTTACGTGCCCTAGAGACCAAGTACCTAGCTAGTCAGGCTTACATAAGGTAGGTACCTACCAGGTACGGTAGCCCCAATTCCTCCACGGGTCGGAACATCTTACTCACATCGGGTTTGCGACTTGGTATACTAAACTCGGGCACTTCATACAACGAGTTGAAAACCGACTCACGGCCATAGATCCTCCCCTTTTGAACACAAAACATTGCATGGTTCCAACAGTCTGTGCCCAGTAAGGTAATCATCTGATACTTTACAGCATAAAGCAAGGTTTGCATCATAGCCCGAGGGCTAGACTGTAAGACGTCCCACCAAGGTCGCATAAGGCAATCAAAAGTGAACTGGGGAAAGGGGGCTCTGCCGGTACCAAGGTCTACAGTGAATAAGGTAAGTCGATGATGTGAAACACAAGGAAGAACTTAGTCTGTTCACACAGCACTCATCTCCGTCTGCTTTCCTTTCACGCTCTTCCACTCCATCGCCAAACTACCAATGCTCGTCAAGCACGCCATAACAAGCACGAGCTCAAATATCCGCGTCAGCGCATCGTTATAAACCAGTAAGACGCCATGCAAATACTCTGGCGGAATGACATCTTGAAGATTGGTCGCACCCGCGGCGGCGACCGCCATGGCATCCACTCCGGGGACGACCTGGCTGATGTAGGCGACAAGTTTGTTCGTGAGCACGCTCTCACCCACAGAGACGAAGATAGCGGCGCCGAAGAGCTGCATGAATATGATCAATGCAGTGGCACTTGCAATCTCAGACATGTGGAGCACAGTCTGAACGGCGACCAATGGCAGCTGTAATCCCAAACCGATACCGAAGCCGCAGATGACCTGGTATCCAATCCACTTTCCGGACCTGTGTCAAGCTCGAAGGTGGTGAGGAGGCCTGCGCCGACAGACGTCAACACGGAGCTGGCGACCATGAAAGGGGTGTAATAACCGAGTTTGGTGACGAGGGCGCCGGAAAGGATGGTTCCGACGACAACGGATAGCAGGATCGGAATATTCCTGATGCCGGATTCGTACGCGCTGACGCCCTTCACGGCCTGGAACCAAATGGGGAGGTAGTAGATGGCCACGAAGAAAGCGGAACCCATGAAGAAGGCGAAAGAGGCCGCGGCCCACACGCTGCGTTTGCGGAGCAAGAGCGGACTGACTGTTGCGTATTTGGATCTCCAGCATTGGATGCCGATGAAGGTCAGAATGCATATACCGAAGACGACGAATAGAGCGATAATTCGACCATTAGACCAAGGATAGGTGGAACCGCCCCACTGAAGCACAAGTAGAAGACAGACAACGCCAGGAATGAAGAAGACAGTCCCAAGGATGTCGAGTTGCTCAATGCGTTCTTTCCAGGTAAGTGAGGTGATGCCACCATGTTGAGGTATTGGTGTATAGAAGAAAACAATGACTGCAACGGCGACGCCACCGATGGGAAGGTTGATGTAAAAGCACCATCTCCAAGTGACCTTGTCGGTGAAGGCCCCTCCTAACAACGGTCCAACAACGGAAGAAACGCCGTACATGCCGCCAATAAGCCCATTGAAAGTTGGCCGCTTGGCAAGGGGTACGGAGGTCGCGATGAGGAGATATGCGCCTGAAAAAACACCCGCAGAGCCAACACCGGCGATGGCACGACCGACGATGAGAGCAGCGCTGGTAGGAGCAACGCCACATATAAGAGATCCCACTTCGAAAATCCCAATGGCAACGAGGAACACCCGTTTGATGGAGAAGAAGGTGTAAAACTTGCCGAAGATCAACTGGAAGGCGGCTGTTGTGAGCAGATATGCTGGAAGAATGGTCAGCGACAGCTTCAGACAAGAGCGTCAGCTATGAACCATCCACATACCACTACCATACCAGCCCACATCGTTGAGATTGTTGAACTGGTTGGTGATCTGGGGGATGGCAGTTGCAATGATTGTACTGTACAGCGCAACGAGAAAAACTGAGAAGCAAAGTGCGAGCCTATGGAGCGTTAATTGGTCTGTTTGTTGATTCTTTCAAGAGGATGGGGCGAGTCACGCTAGCAGAAAGAGCTTTAGACCACCTGGATATGAGATTGTCTCATCACTCTGCTCAACTTGCTGAAGTTCTGCATCTGTTTTGAGCTCTGAGTCTGTCTTGCCCAAGCCTTCATGCAATGGTGATGTCGCCAGTGTATTCCCAGATGGAGAGACCTCCTTTGCCTCTTTGAGCACTTTACTCTCGTCCATAGTGTTTGCATTAGATGGTGGCATAGCTGAAGTGGAATCGTCAATATTCTCTCTACTTGTTAAGAGCGGCCAGCTATGGCCCTTCGAGAGAGTGATAGTGACACTTGTAATATAGGGCTAGGCTAGACCAGGTTCGGCTTTGGATATGGTAACTGCAATTGTGATTGCGATTCCGACAGTGACTGCAGCCATGCCGAAGCCTTGCCAAACATCTTGCCATATATATTTGCTTGGCCTCGCAAATATCGGGCTTCTGTATAAGCATCTTCGGATTTTCTAAAGTGCGTGAAAGTGCGTAAAAGTGCGTGAAATGTCCGTGAAAGTCCGTGAAGGTCCGTGTAACCTATTTACTATGACAGGCGCTTACTAAGATGTTTAATAAGCTGGGCTCTACCGTGAGAAGCGGTCACAAAGAATTTCTACATGTGTGGTCGAATTTCTACGTTAGCAATAATATAAGAACTTAAGCTATTGCTAGACGTTCTGTGACTCAATAGTATTACTCTGTAAGCCTCAGCCAGAAAACCCACAGACACCTTCAGAGCATCTGCATCTACATCTACATCTTCAACTTTCACCTAAAGCCATGTTAGGTCGAATCTGTCTCTCTCTCTCAGCCTTGGCCCAGCTGGTCGGACCGTTCATCGCGGACTTCAACGAGACACATGTTCTGAATCCCCGCTGGCCACCGCACGCACGCTTCCATAATGGGCAAACCATGTCCATGGGCGTGTGCCTAGCGCTGGGAACTCTGTACTATACCCATCGCCCGGTTGCCGAAGATGCCACTGCAGACTCTATCTTCACGGCAGCAGTTTTGGGGAGCATGTATTGGATAACGGGGTTGAGTGCAATTCTCTACCCAGGTAGCAAGGGCATGGATCCTGAGTTCGGGGAGGGATTCCCGCAATTCTGGCTTTTCTTTGGCTTGTTGGGACTCACATGGGCAGGATGGTGGTTGGAGACGGCAAGGCAGGCTGGGAGGGTTTAAGAGGTAACTCCCTTCCAAACCCGGTTCGACGGACTCATATTCTGATACGAGTCCGCAGAGTTCACAATTGATTACGCAGAGAGAGCCTTCTGCGAACGCCGCTCTTGGGAGGGATCGCTTGAGTCAGGCAGTTGGGACTAATGATTGCGCCTTGTCTACATCTCTATGAGCATGATTATTCACCTGATATCCTTGAAGTCCTTTGTATCCCAGCGGCAGCAAGTCTTGAGAGCGGATGCCCAGCGAGAACTCTTGATTGCAATTAGATATCAATCTTCAACCTGTACCGTAAGCTCCAACGTGCATCGGGTCCCCGTTATACGGCTCCGGAAAGAATTCCTCACCAAGGGCATTCACATCAAACGTGAAATCATTCCAGTTATCCGAGTTGTTAGACGTACTAGGTGATTTGGTGCTGGCTGTCACCGTGTCTATTGGAACAAAGGAGAGGAAATCCAGAGACTGGTCCATAAACTGATCGTTTAAGCCAAAATCGTTGAAATTTTGCGGGCCAAAGCTGCTGCTGCCTTCACCAACATCCAGCTCCGAGTTTAATGTTCCAGACGCATCCAGGTCTTGTAGGATTGGCTCCAGGTCAGAGGGGTGCATCGGTTGCCTGACCGTAAATAACTCCTGACCATTGTTTTGTGCTACTTGAGCTTGCCTCAGCAGATTTTTGATTAAACCCCATAACATTGCTTCCTTAACGTCAGCAACTCTGCCATTCCAGTCTTTGAAGCGGCTCCGAATGATCACCCAAGCGCGGTCGGCGAGGGGTCCTTGGGGTTGGGTGCGTAGCTCAGCTAAGATTACCGCCACAGCATGCCATGGAACGTAGGTTTTGAAGAGCCAAGCGAAGCTGGCTGAAGATGGGTGTTGCTCAATTGACTCGTTAATATTCAGAAATCTCACGGCCGTTTGGAAGCCTTGAGTTCTGGACTGGACTTCCTGCAAGGGCATCCGGTGTTGTAAAGGGTAGTATAACATCAGCCAAAGCTTGGATATCCAGTAATAGCCCATCATGCGTAACAGCCTCGTTCGCTGGTCGGAAATATCGCAACTGGCTAAATAAGTTGACTCGACTCGTTTCGCGTATTCCTTAACAAGGTTTTCCCTTTCTTGAAGTGTCAAATTTCTAGGCTCGCTGGCCGGAGATCTAAAATTGATCTTCCGGCCGGTACATAATGCTTCCATACTGAGTAGACATAGAGTTATCTCAGTGGCTCCGGTTCTGCTATGTAAAGGGTGTTGACTGTCGTACTTGAAGTCCTCGTCATTGAGATTGCAGGGCATCACTGTGTTGAAACAATCTTCAGCAAGGATAGGCTCGGACCCACGATCCTCAGAAGCTCTCATATCAAGCGCCAGGATTTGCCACCAAACTCGTCGCCTCATCTCTGCCTCAAACGCACTAAATGATCGGCCATCACCGTCTCGATGAAGGCCAAAACCATGTGCGATACGCACAGCAAGTCCAATCAATGTCCAGCTGAACCGAGCCTTGTCGAAAGAGCGTTGCACCACCTGAGCAGCTGTCAGCATGTTTTCTAAATCAAAAGACAGGTTTACAAAGTTCGTTCGCGTATCCTTCTGGAAAGGGAAATCTGTGCCAACGTGTCATGGTCGTTGTTAGAGGAGTGCTTACTATATAGATCGTCAACGCCTGTAATGTAGCAATCTCCAGGCTATTCAAGAAGTCCGCATGCGCCAACGCCGCCTCTGTACTACTCTTGTATCGTGCTGACAGAATACTCTTTTGTTCACCTAGATATGTCAAACATTCTTGAGCAGACATACTAGTTACCGCTGCAAAGTACACTGCAGAGGTGACAGCCTCAAGGCTTCGAAACTTGAATCGGCGGGTCAAAGGATCGAGTAGCACTTCCAAGTTTGAAAAGTAGGTATCGACTGTCGGCCGATGTAAGATCTTGCAAAGTGGATCGACGTTGGTAAAGTAGAACTGAAATAGGACTTTTCTGTCAGCGTCTGAAGGATATACGGCCTCTGAGCCAACGAAGCTGTCTGGATCTCGCAATATAAAGTTTGGTGAAGAATCTACTGCTTCCATCGAATGGGATATCGAGTCATCGAAGTCATCGAAATCATCCTCATCGTCGACGTGGCATTCTATGAGCTGCCGTAGACCGTCGAATTCATTGCTTAGGCTCATCCAAAATTCGCTGTTGACATGACGGGAGCTGGTGCCTTGCTGTTCGATAAAGGCAGCATAATGGTCGTCGACAGCGACGCCTGTTTGAGTGCCTTCACCAAGCTCACCGGTACTGGGAAGCGGTGTAATAAGGGTTGGACTTTGATTGCCACCACGTCTGCCGGCGTCCGGTCCAGCTGGCCCCGTATCAACCTTGTTCCCAAGCATTCCTTCCAGACGCCTGATACGGACCAAAAGCTCTGCATCACGTGCCTCTAAAGCATCCCGCCTGCCTCGAGGAGCCCGAATACGGCGAGTGGGAAAGATGCACCCGATGCCGGACTTTGAACACGGATCGCACGGATCGGCTTTGTCGCATTTGATCTTTCGCTGGCGGCATCTCGTGCAGCAGAGGAGTTTACGAGCCAGACCGGGTTGAGCGGCTTGCGACCTTTGATGAGGCGAAGCGTTTGATATCATGGTAGTCGACACCCTCGGCGAAGGAAGAGTGCTCGAAACTTGTGCGGGCGGAGGGTGTTCTCCTCCGGCTTACTCATTTTCCTTACTCCAGGCGTTTGACGATGCGAATATCTCAGAACTATAGGCGTGGTAGGCTTTCAAAACCTGAAGCTTGACTACTGTACTCCGTATGGACGTCCAGACAGAGAATCTGTGGGCTTATTTATGAAAGTAATCAGCCCTTCCAGAGGCGCTAAACCTAGAGGGCTCTCCCGGCACTTCTTTCGCGGCCATACCCGTTTGAAATACATGGACGCAACAAGAACGAATATGGTGGAGACTGTAGGCTTGATAGGCTCACAGAGCAGTTGAGGCTCCAGTCTATGCGAAAAGGGGTTGTAGGAGGGAAGGGTGACGATGCGGTAGGAGGCTTGAAGGAATGTGGCTGGCGGGAGGTGACCAGATGAGATAAGGGTGGAGTCAGGATGGGAGGTGCAGCATTCCCCTTTAACCCCGCGTCAAAGTCATCATCAGAGTTGATTGAGACTGTGTAAGAGTGCATTCTTTGGAAAAGGTGAGCATGGGAGCACTCATCACCCAGATGAGGTGCTACATCACCAAGCGTGTGGCGCTGCATCACTTCAGATCAATGGAATGATATCCCTGGTGGATACGATGGATCGTACAATAACCTGAACAGTCACCCCACAACCGACTTCATCCATTGGCAGAAAGAAAAAGCCTCCGTGATATCCAAGGACAGCCTACCAATACGTAGGCACTGCTTCTGACAATCTCTCAAGAGGTGTAGCATAATGCTGAAGCCTGTCGGAATGAGGGGTCAATCATAATCGTGCATCCACCTTGAGTCAAGCCTCCGCTTTCCGTCGTAGTCCTAGCAGCCGGCCTCGCAATATTCATCAACTCTCCAGTCACGGCCGAACACTCTGCGTAGTGATCGCAGCGCATCTCTGATCAACTCGGTACGCCTAAGACGTCAACGCTGAACTCTCGCCGCCTCTTGATTGTATACATACTCGTCCTCCGCAATTTCGAGCTTCCGCAGGTATCTCACCTTCGACTTGGGGACTTGTGTTTGTTCGCTCTTCCTCCAGCGACACGGATCTTGGTTGACCTAACCCAAGTTTGAACTCGGACCATGGTTGCGGTCTCTCACTCGAGACTTGAACTCCATCGCGTGGAGGATTCCGAGTCAGGTCTGCAATGCCGTTGGCTAGGGGCGTGCAGAGCAATGCCATAGATAGCAGAGCAGATCGTAACAAGCAACCTTCATGCTCTCCAATCTACGCACAGATCAACTCCAACATCCTGTAAAGCATCGATGGCCCATTGAGGGATCTTGCTTCTTTCCGGATACAATTTTCCGAAGAAGTCTTGCAAGAATCTAGGATAGCGGTCCTCGATTATAGCTAATCTTATAGACCTCATGAGCGCAAGTAAGTAATGAACGTTATGCATCGACAATCTGTGTTACAGATTAGTATAAACACCACATTGACGAAAGAACGAAGCATACAGATGTGCCCCAACCGTCTCTTTCGAAGCAACATGATATATGTAGGCTCTGGTAATGCCTAGGCCACCGTGATTTGTAGGCCGGCAGCAGATGCAGCCGCAATCTTCGTCGACAGGACCGAAATCTTCGGCAAACGATGAATGCTTAAGGTTTAACGTGCCTGTAGAGGTAACAGCATTCCCAAAGCGCTGGTCATCGTGGCGTCAGCCAAGGAAGCAGGTATGGGCTCTGGGAAGAGGTCATACAGCGGTCCTCGTAGGCCACACACAGTCAAACATATCAGCTCCGAGTGCCACAGAAACCACAAGATCTTCCGGGTAGCCCTAGAACAGTGAATTTCGCATTCGTGTACTTTTGATATGCTTGAACATACAACACTAATAACATATCTTGGTTTGTCTTCGGGCAAAAGGCTTGTACAAGTGCTGACGCTGTTTTGTATCAGTACTAGTCTCGCAGAACCAAGTATTGAGGCGGAGAGCATACACTTTGCAGTATTCTTCTTTGGCTTCTCCGCCCGACAACCCCCCAATAGCGATTCCAGGCGGATCCCGTGCCACCATTTCTTTACAGCACTCCCGTCTCAGCCGCAGATCAAGTCCTCCTTGGATGATGCAGAATAGGTTCTGCCGTTCCGGGTACTTGTGGGCTGCAATACACCGATTCAACCACCTCACAGATCGCTCCATTGCTTCCGTCACTCTCTTCGGATCCGGAGATGTCACATCATTGACATCGTCGAGTTGCATGATGATATCCGATCCTATCGAGTTCTGTAAGGAGATGGAGTCCTCCGGGGTGAGCAAACTAGAGATCATGCTAAGCAAAACCCCTCATTGCTCTCTGCCAGTCCCCATAAACATACATTGGACTTCCGTCAAGGGGGCTCAAGAATCTCACTCCGTCCTCCGTAACTCTTGCTGACTTCAACAGACTTACCATCTGAAACCTAGGTTCTGTTAGCCCTATATACATTCGGGGTCTTATCGAGAAGATGAAAAGAAGAACAGACCCACCACTATCAGTTAGTATGTTGTGGTTCCATCCCTGTAAGCTGTGCGCTCCGCCTACAGCATCCAGTACAGCTTGCCCTGGCTTCAGTCCAAGGTGATACGTATCGTTCAAACATAGTCTGCAACCAGTGTCTTCGAGCTGCTCTGGTGTCAAGCCTTTTAGACTAGCTTGCGTGGCCACAGGCAGAAATATGGGGAGTTGAACCGGGCCGTGTGGGAGGGTCAGAACTGTGGCCCGAGCTTTGGTTGTCTGTAAATTATTAGAACAGCGCTTTACGATTCAAAATATCGGCTCAATGGACCGAGCATCGTGCTACAATTTCGAATGTCAAGGCGGACGACATGGGTGTTGGGGCCATTGTAGGTCCTTGCTCATGAGGTTGCTTAGTATGGCCAGATTAGGAGATTGCAGTTGCTCGAAGTCTATATAGACCTGATTCCCACCATTCTATACAGCCAGGTCTATCTTGAAATCGCCGCTCTTGTAGGTAGGTAGGTAATTTATTCCGCCCGGAGGCACTACGCCTAAAGGGCTCTAGCGCTATCATCCTGTCAAAACTATTGCTACGTCCATGTCCCACAAAAAGCCCTTACTGAAACGTCTTTTCCT